>OCVV012848441.1_pt1 | contig 11792 bp, 7 predicted proteins | sample 1539721 | NCBI WGS metagenome assembly OCVV01 (sample SAMN02144230, study PRJEB22623) | gut metagenome | biome: sheep rumen | host: Ovis aries | place: New Zealand | reverse complement strand
AGAAGCGGGCAGGTCACACAGCCGCTTTGACGGGCTGATTGACAGATATGCCGACGGTCTGCGCTGGTGTCTGTCGCACCGTGCGGTCACGCTGAGCGGCGTCATCGGCCTGTTTGCGGTGGCCTGCGTGCTCGCCACGCGCATCGGCATGAGCTTTCTGCCCAACATGTCGTCCGATCAGATGAGCGCGACGCTGACGCTGCCGGACGATACCGACCAGACGACGGCGGAGGCGACGATCGACAAGGCGATGAAGCTCATGCAGGAAATCGACGGCGTGCAGACGGTCGGTGCGATGCGCGGGGGCGGCGGCATGATGTCACTCGGAACGGGCAGTGCGGACACCGCCGAGTTCTATCTGCTGCTGGAGGAAAAGGCGGACAATGCGGCGATTGCCGATACCATACGCGAAAAGACAAAGGGACTGAGCGCGGAAATCAGCGTGTCGGAGTCGACGATGGACATGAGCGCGATTTCCGGCTCGGGCGTGCAGATCGACGTGTACGGCGACGATCTCGATCAGCTGCAGGAGGTCTGCGCCGGTCTGGCGAAAAAGCTGGAAGAAATTGAGGGCCTGAAGGATATCTCCGACGGAAACGAGGACCCTGACCCGCAGAAGGTCGTCACCGTCAACAAGGACGAGGCGATGCGCAGGGGACTGACCGTGGCACAGGTCTACGGCGAGCTGGCCTCCGAGCTGACCAGTGAGGTCAAATCGACGACGCTCAAGGTCGGACAGGAGGAGCTGCCGGTCGTTGTCATCAAGCCGTCGACGGTCACGGCGGAGAACATCATGAAGCAGACCGTGACCTCCACGGATGCGCAGACGGGGGAGACGACAGAGGTTCCGCTCGACCAGATCGCCTCCCAGAGCGAGAGCCGCGCGCCCGCCGCCATCAACCGCGAAAACAACGAGCGCACGATGTCGGTCACGGCGGCCGTGGATGACGACCACAACATTTCGCTCGTCAGCCGTGAGGTGCAGGCGATGCTGGATGACTGCGACATGCCGGAGGGCATGCGCGCGGAGATTTCCGGCGAAACGCAGACGATCAACGATTCGATGAAGGATCTTCTGCTCATGCTTCTGCTCGCCGTGATCTTTATTTATCTGATTATGGTGGCGCAGTTCCAGAGCCTGCGCAGCCCGTTTATCGTCATGTTCACCATGCCGCTCGCGTTTACCGGCGGCCTGCTCGCGCTCGTGATCACCCGTCAGGAGCTGTCCGTGCTGGCGATGCTCGGCTTTATCATTCTCGCAGGCGTTGTCGTCAACAACGGCATTGTGTTTGTCAGCTGCGTCAACGACCTGCGGCTGGAGGGCATGCCCAAGCGCGAGGCGCTTGTGGAGTCGGGCAAAATGCGCATTCGTCCGATTCTGATGACCGCCCTGACCACCATTCTCGCCATGTCCACCATGGCGATGGGACTGGGCACCGGCGGCGAAATGGGGCAGGCGATGGCGATTGTCGTCATCGGCGGACTGACCTATGCGACCGTGCTGACGCTGATTGTCGTGCCGGTGATCTATGACCTGTTCCACCGGCGGGAAACGCCAAACCGGATTGACATCGGAGAGGAGAAGGCGGATGACTGAAAAAGCGAACACCTGTTCCTCGAAGGAAATCGCCGCGTTTCAGGGGCTGTTTGCCCTTGCGCGTGACGGTCGACACTATTCGAGCATCAAAGTACAGGACATTGCGAGCGCCGCCGGCGTCGGCAAGGGCACGCTGTACGAATATTTTTCCTCCAAGGAGGAGATCATCTCCCGCGCGGTGTTTTATGCCCTCGAGCAGCTGCTCGGCCGGCTCGAGCAGTCGATGCAGGAGATGACAACGCTGCGCTGTATTCTGGAGCATTTTTTTGACGGACTGAATGACGAGCGCGTGCTGCCGTTCGCGGCCCTGTCCGAGCTGATCGCCTCGGTTCCGCTCGAGCAGCGGAAATTCCTCGAGGAGCACAGCCCTTCGGATAAGGAGCGAACCTATCGCCGGCTGCAGCAGGCGGAGCAGCAGCTGCTCAGCGCCGGCAGGCGGACGGGGGAAATCGACCCCGCACTGACAGACCGCTTTTGTGAATATGTGATTCTGTCCGCGCTGTTCGGGCAGACAGCCTCCTGCCGGATTTCCCGCGCGAAGGCATCCGACCCCGCACAGCGGCGCATGGCGGTGGAAATGATCTGCCGGGCGCTGCGCCCGCGGGACAATCGCGGCTGATGGCCCGTTTGTGATTGCACACGGCTGCAGGACTGTGATATAATGACATTGTGTGATATTTTTGCGCGGATTCCGGCGCAGAGGACACGTTTTGAGGAGAATTGGGAAAGGAAGAACAACGCATGAGCTCGCAAAAAATCGCGCTGATTACGGACTCCGGCGCAGATATCTCGAAGGAATGTGCAAAGCAGTATCCGATCTATACGATTCCGTATACTGTCACCTTCTCGGACGGCTCGTATCGGGACGGTGTGGACATCACGCCGGACGAGGTCTATGCCCGCCTGGATGAGGAGATGCCAAAGACCTCTCTGCCGTCCGGCGAGGCGATTCTGGAGACCTTTCGTCAGGTGCGCGCGGACGGCTTTGACAGGGCAATCGCCATCATGCTGTCGAGCGGTCTGAGCGGCTGCTACCAGATGACCTGCCTGCTCGCACAGGAATTTGAAGGACTGGAAATCGCGGTGTTTGATTCGCGCAGCGGCAGTCTCGGTCAGGCGGCAATGATTCTGACACTGGCGCGGCTGATGGAGGAGGGGAAGACGTGGGAGCAGCTGCTGGAGCTGACCCCGCGGGTGATGAAAAACACGTTCCCGTTCTTTACGCTGGACACACTGGAATATCTGCACCGCGGCGGGCGCATCGGCAAGGTCACCGCGGTTGCGGGAACCGCGCTCGGCATCAAGCCGATTCTCACGTTCGACACGGCCACCGGCGAGCTGACGAGCATTGTCAAGGTGCGCGGCCGCGCCGCTGCGGTCAAAAAGCTGATACAGACCGCAATTTCTCATATTGATCCCGAAAAACGCTACAACATCATGTGGGCCCACGGCGGTGCGCCGGAGGAAGGACAGGAGGTCGCCGAGCTGCTGCGCCGCGCGGCACCCGACTATGTGGAGGAGTTTTTCGGCGAAATCGACTGTACGCTGGCATCGTATGTCGGGCCGCATCTGCTCGGTGCCGCGGTACAGGTTCTGGACGACGATATGTGAGGACATCAAATGAAATTTTTACATCTCAGCGATCTGCATCTGGGCAAGCGCGTACACGGATTTTCCATGCTGGAGGATCAGCGCTTTGTTCTGGAGCAGATCGTGCAGATGGCAAAGCAGCAGCGCGCGGATGCCGTTGTCATTGCCGGAGATATTTATGACAAATCCATCCCGCCTGCAGAAGCTGTCGGCCTGTTCGACAGCTTTTTTACGTCGCTCGGCGCGGCGGGCATTCCGGTGCTCGCGATCAGCGGCAACCATGACGCGGGCGACCGGCTGAATTTCGGACAGCGGCTGCTTGCCCGGCAGGGCGTGCACCTCTCCGGCACCTTTGACGGGTGTGTGCAGGCGGTGACGCTGCGCGATGCGGACGGCTGTGCGGTGCAGTTTCATCTGCTGCCGTGGCTGCGGCCGTCGGAGCTGCGCGAACGGCTCGGACTCGCCGAGAGCACGCAGCAGTGTGCGGTGCAGGCCGCACTGGAGCAGCTGGAGTGGGATGCACAGGCGCGGCATGTTCTGCTGGCACATGCCTTTGTGACCGTCGGCGGCGCGCTGCCGGAGCAGTCGGAATCGGAGGTCGTGCCGGTGGGCGGACTGGATGCGGTGGATGTGGCCCTGTTTGACCGGTTTGATTACGTCGCGCTCGGGCATCTGCACTGCCCGCAGCGCATGGGGCGCGATACCGTGCGGTATGCCGGCTCTCCGCTCAAATATTCGTTTTCCGAGGCGCGTTCTCGGAAAACCGTCCCGCTCGTGACGCTGTCCGCGGGGCAGGAGGCGGCTGTCGAGCTGCTCCCGCTCCGGCCGCTCCACGATATGCGCGAGCTGCGCGGCGCACTGGCGGATGTTGTCAGCGGCCTTGTCGTGCGCGCGGGCGATCCGGAGGATTATCTGCGCGTGACGCTCACCGATGAGGAGGAGCTGTACGACGCACAGGGCGCACTGCGCGCGGTGTATCCCAATCTGATGCGGCTGGATTTTGACAATTCCCGCACGCGGGCGCAGGATGCCGGTGGAATCGGGCAGGAGGATGCCGTGCGCAGGCTGACACCGGCGCAGCTGTTTGCGCAGTTTTTTGCGGAGCAGAACGGACGGGAGATGAGCGAATGGCAGCAGGAGGCGGTCAGCCGCATCTGCCGCGGATTGGAGGACAGCGATGAAACCGATTGAACTGACGGTGTGCGCGTTCGGTCCGTATGCCGGTGAGCTGACCCTGCCGCTCGAACAGCTGGGCACACAGGGACTGTTTCTGATTACCGGAGATACGGGCGCGGGCAAGACGAGCATTTTTGATGCCATCTGTTTCGCCCTGTTCGGAGAGGTGAGCGGCTCGCAGCGCGCGGCAGATCAGCTGCGCTCGGATTTTGCGCAGCCCTCGGCGGAAACATATGTCCATCTGCGCTTTTCCCATGCAGGCGAGCGGTACGTCATTCACCGCACGCCCAAATATGAGCGTCCGAAAAAGCGCGGCAGCGGCACGGTGACGCAAAATGCGAATGCCGTGCTCACCCGTGCGGACGGCTCCACGGTCGCGGGAGCGACAGCCGTGACGGAGGAAATCGAACGCATTCTCGGCGTGGGCTGCTCGTCCTTCAAGCAGATTTCCATGATTGCACAGGGCGAATTTCTCAGGCTGCTGACGGCGGACAGCCGGTCGCGCGCGGAAATCATTCGGCGCGTCTTTCACACCGAACCGCTTGTCCGGCTGCAAAAGCAGCTCAAGGCGGAATTTCTGATGTGGAACAGAAAATGTGAACAGGCGCGCCGCGCAGCGGAGCAATACGCGGAGGGCTTTCGCCTGGCGGAGGGCAGCCCGCTCGCCGCACTTGAGCCGGAGCAGATGTCCGCGCTGCTCGAGGGTATCCGGCAGCAGAATGCGGCGGATGAGCAGCAATGTGACGCTGAACAGACGCGGCTCGAGGCACTGCGTGTTGCACGCACCCGCGCCATCGAAGCGGTGGCAAAGGCAGAGCGCGATGAGCAGACGCGTCAGAAGTGGGCGGAAGCCCGCGCAAAGCGGGAGCAGCTCGCACAGCATGTGCCGGAAACAGACGCAAAAAAAGCGCGTCTTGCGGCGGCACGCCGTGCCGGAGAACAGGTGCTGCCCAGGTGGAATGCGTGGCAGACCGAACAGCAGCGCGCCCGTCAGCTGCACGAGCGGGTACAGCGCAGGAAACAGGAAATTGAGCGGCTGACCGCCCGCACGCCCCAGCTCGAGCAGGCACTTGCCGCCGCGGAGCAGGCGGGAGACCGTATCGCGGCGCTGGAGAGCGAAATGACCCGTCTGGCCGATGCCGAACAGCAGGCAGCGCGGTGGAAGCAGCTGTGTGCACAGGCGGAGCAGGCACAGCGGAAGGAGCAGGCGTGCCGCGTGCAGATGGAACAAACCGCCGCCGTGCGCGATGAGAGCGCAAAGGCGATGGAACAGGCGCGCGGCAGACTGGCGGAGGAACAGGGACTGGAGGCCGCGCTGACACAGCTGCGCGCGGATTGGGATACGTCACATCGGCGGGAAAAGCAGCTGGGCAGACTGCTCCGGCAGTTCGACGAGTATGAACAGTGTGCCGCCGTGCTGCGCGAGCAGCAGCAGCGGTTTCTCGCGGCGGAGACACGGTATCAGCAGGCGGAACAGCGCTGCCGCGGTCTGGAACTCGCGTGGAACCGCGGACAGGCGGGCATATTGGCGCAGTCGCTGCTCGACGGCGCGCCGTGTCCGGTCTGCGGCGCGCGGGAGCATCCGGCGCCGGCACAGCTGTCCGCCGATGCGCCGACCGAGCAGCAGCTCAACGAAAGCCGCCGCGCCATGGAACAATGCCGCGCACAATATCACGCGCAGAGTGCACAGTGCAGCGCACAGCGCGCGAAGGCAGAGAGTGCGCAGCAGGCGGTACAGCTCGCCTGTGAGGAGCTGACGGGCAGTGCAGAGCACACGCGGCAGGACATCGAACAGCTTTTGCGGCAGCAGAAGCAGGAGACCGCACGGCTGGAGAAAAACGGCACGGAGCTTTCCGCGCGCCGGGCGGAAAACCGGAAGCTGCGCGAGAAATTGGAGCAGATGGAAAGCCGGCAGCCCGCATGCGAGCGCGCGGCGCGTCAGGCGGAGGAACGGCTGCATCAGGCGGAAAAGGAGACAGCGGGTCTGCGCGCATCCGCGGCACAGCTGCGCGCGGCGATTCCGTTTGACGAGGTTGACACACTCGGCGTGCGGCTGACACAGTGCCGGACGCAGCGCGATACCCTGTCTGCGGCGCGTGAGCGGAGCCGTGCGGAATGGGAGAGTCATCAGCGGGCACTTGCATCGGCGCAGGAGGGCGTGCGCGTGGAAACCGCACAGTATGCGCAGAGCGAACAGACCGCGGCCGAAGCACAGCAGATGTGGCAGACCGCGCTGCACGAGGCGGGCTTTGCGAGCGGGGAACAGTATCAGCGCGCCCTGCTGCCGCCGGAGCAGCAGCAACAGCTGGAACAGGAGATTGCTTCGTTTGACCGCGCGCTGACCGCAGCCGCATCACTCGAGGCGGAATATGAGGCGGCGGCGCGCGCTCTGCCGAAAGCTGATCTGGATGCGCTGCGCACCGCACGCGCACAGGCGGAGGCGGCATGCACCGCGTGTGAGGCCGCGCTGAACACGCGCCGCGAACGGCTTCGAACCAATCGGGACATTCTTGCGCGCATTTCGGACAAACAGGCGGAGCAGCAGGAGCTGGAGCAGCAGACGGCAGCTCTGCGGGAGCTGTCCCAGACGGCAAACGGCGAGCTGACCGGCAAGCAAAAGCTGATGCTCGAGCAGTATGTGCAGGCGGTGTATTATGAGCGCGTGCTGCAGCGTGCGAATCTGCGCCTACGCGATATGACACAGGGGCGCTATGAAATGCAGCGGCGGCGCAGGGCGGAGAACAACCGCAGCCAGACCGGTCTGGACATCGACGTGCTCGACCACTACACCGGCCGGTGCCGTTCGGTCAAAACCCTGTCGGGCGGCGAGTCCTTCCTCGGCGCACTGGCACTCGCGCTCGGCATGTCCGATGTCATTCAGAGCTATGCGGGCGGCGTGCGCGTGGAAACCGTGTTTATCGACGAGGGCTTTGGCACGCTCGACAGCAATGCGCTGGAGCAGGCGATCGGCGTGCTCGCCCGCCTGTCAGACGGCGACCGCATGATCGGCATCATTTCCCATGTCGCCGAGCTGAAGGATCGCATCGGGCGGCAGATTGTAGTCGAACGCAGCACCGCCGGCAGCACGGCGCAGCTGATTGTGAGGTGAACACTGTGAATCAACATGAAATGAAGGTGGTTGCGCGCATTCGCTCCGCCTTTCCGACGAAATTCGGCATTCCGCGTCAGAGCGGACTGGTCAGCGGACTGCAGGCATCGATCGTGTTTGAACCGCCGTACCGCAATGCGGATGCCCTGCGCGGACTGGAGGGCTTTTCGCACGTCTGGCTTATCTGGCAGTTCTCCGAGGGCATTCGGGAAACCTGGTCGCCGACCGTGCGTCCGCCGCGTCTGGGCGGCAACACGCGGCTGGGTGTGTTTGCCACGCGCTCGCCGTTTCGTCCCAATCCGCTCGGCCTGTCCTGCGTGCGGCTGGAGAAAATCGAATTGCAGACGCCGGAAGGGCCGGTTCTGCATGTGTCCGGCGCCGACCTGATGGACGGCACGCCGATTTATGACATCAAGCCGTACATTCCGTACGCCGACTGTCACCCCGAGGCGGAGGAGGGCTTTGCCGCGCCGGTGCAGACCGCGCTGAAGGTGGAGATTGCCGAACAGTGGCTGAACGTCGTCCCGCCGGAGCACAGGGAGGCGCTCATCGGCGTTCTCGAATATGATCCCCGTCCGCGATACCAGCGCGACCCGTCGCGCGTATATGGCATGGCGTTTGCCGGACTGGAGGTTCGCTTTCGCGTAGAGGAAGACAGGCTGATCGTGTGCAGCGTGACCCGGCAGACGGAATAACGGTCGGACAAACCAAATACACGCAAAAAAACCGCTTCGCAGCTGCGAAGCGGTTTTTTCTATCACTGGAAATGGAATCAGGAGAGAAGGGAAACACCGACGCCGGTGAGATAGCCTTTCAGAACGGCGGCGCACTCGGCGCGCGTGGTGAAAGCCTGCGGTGCGAGCAATACGGTGCTGTCGGAATTCGCCCGTCCGCTGATAATGCCGGCGGCAACAGCCCACTGCATCGCACTGACGGCATAATCCGAAACCGATGCGACATCGGCAAAGCCGCTGATATCTGCCGGTTTGCATGCATTTCCGCCGTACTTGCGGGAGTAATGGTACAGAATCGTTGCAATCTGCTCGCGCGTGATGCAGTCCTCCGAACCGAATCTGCCATCCGGATAGCCGGACATGATGCCCTGCTTTTTTGCCCAGATGACGGCATTCGTGTACCACGCACCGGACGGAACATCGGGAAACGCATCAAAATAGGAGACCGCGGGACGGCCGGAGAGGTTGTACAGAATCTGCGCCGCCATGACACGGCTGAGCGGCATATTCGGTGCAAAGGTCGTGCGGCTCGTACCGTTCATCAGACTGTGATCGGCAGCAAAGGAGACTGCGCCGGCAAACCAGTCGTCCGAAAGAACATCCGTAAAGCCGTGAATGGTGTTGCTCTTCGAGGGCAGACCGCCCTTTGTCAGCAGGAAGTTGCAGTCGACTCTGTCATAGCTGCTGATCCCGTCGACATGTCCGTATTCGGAATACTGCCAGAAGTCATATTCTCCGCTGTAATCTGTGCTGGGTTTGTAATGCGCCAGCCAGATCGGAGCAGTCTTGCTGACCTGGCCTGCGTACAGATTGTCTTCCAGGAAGGATTTGTTCGCATAAACCATCGGCTGGTAGCCTGCCTGACGGATGACGCTGCAGAAGGCGAGCGCATTTTCTGTCATTTGTTTTCGGGACAGGCGTGCGCGGTCGAGTCTCGCGCTGTCGCCTGCAAATTCATAATCCATGACAATCGGCATGGTCAGATGATAGCCCTTGATCCGTCCGAGAATAAAATTCGCCTCTGCGCGCGCTTCCGCAGGTGTCAGCGCCTGAGAAAACAGATACACGCCGACCGGAATGCCGGCATTTGCGGCACCGGTGACATTGCGCCGGAATGTGGGGTCCTCGAACAGTGCGCCGTTTCCGGTGTAGCGTCCGCCGATTCGGACAAATGCGAAGTCAACACCCGCATTTTTGACCTTTTTCCAGTTGATTGTATCCTGCCAGCGGGAGACATCAATGCCGTGGTATACCTGATAACCGCTGGGCACATAGTAGGTTTTCTTTGTCAAAAAGCTGTACTGACTTTTTTTACTGCCGGAATTATGTGCATCAAATTCCGATGTGAACGCGGTGTCACTGTCCGGCTCTTCGGGCGCACTGTTGTTCATGCGTTCGGCGAGCGGGTCCTCGTCCTCGGAATAGGGCAAAACCGTGTCCGGCGTGATGACCTGGTTTGCCTCGGCGGCAAGTGCGGTGATCGCTGAACCAAAGGTGCAGCTGAACGCCAGCAAAAATGCGAGCAGTCGTTTTTTCATTCGTCCCATCCTTTTTCCGAATTTTCATCCAAATGTTACCAAATTGTAATCTTTCAAATATAGTTATACCATAGATGGGAAAAGAATGCAAGTGCTTTGTCCGGGTAACGGGACAGCAAAAAAAGCAGCCGCCGGAAAAACCGGCGGCTGCCGCAGTGTCGTTTGTGTATTACGAATCGCCGCGCGCCCGGTCGTAATCGGACAGCGCCTCGTACAAGGAATCGACGGAATCCTTGTAATAGATGCCGTCATGATTCTGATGTGCCGCCATGACGACGACGACATATCTCGGGTTTTCCGACGGGGCAAAGCTGACGATCCATGCGTTTGTGTTGGAGCCGGTCTGTGCCGTACCGGTTTTTGCGGCGACCTCCCAGCCCTCCGGCTCGATGTAGTCGAAGCCGTAATGCTTTGCGGCAATGGTCATCGCATTGGTGACACGGTTTGCCGTGTCCTTGCTCGTGACCGTGGCGAGCTCCTGGGTCTGGCCGGAGGAGACCTCCGTACCGTCGCCGTTGGTCATCGAGCGGACCATATACGGCTTGAGCATGACGCCGTTGTTGCCGATCGCCTGTGCCGCCATTGCCATATACAGCGGTGTGACCTCGGTTTTGCCCTGACCGAAGGCAATGGAGCCGACCACCTCGTCCTGATAATTTTCAAAGTCGAGGTTGGAACTCAGCGTCGTGAAGTCCAGATCGATGCTCTCGCCGAGCAGGAATTTCCGCAGGCTCGCCTCGAGCTTTTTGCCGCCCATCTCCAGCGCCTTGGTGATGAAATAGACGTTGGAGGAGTATTCGATGGCGTCGTCGAGATCAATTTCGCCGAATGCGCGGCTGTCATAGTTGGTGATCGTCTGGCCGTTCTTGAACGTGTACGAGCCCTGATCGTCGACCCGCTGACCGGACACGCCGTTGTCAATGACGGCGCAGGCGGAAAGAATCTTGAAGTCCGAGCCGGGGGCGAACGTCGATTTATAGGCATTCGGGAGGAACAGGCCGTCGACCGTGCACAGGTCAGACCAGTCGTCCTCCAGCGATTCCGGCTTAAAGGTCGGTGTTGACGCGAGTGCAAGAATTTCGCCGCTGCGCGCGTCGAGCACGACAGCCGCGCCCTGCGCAATATCGGAAATCGCACTGTAGGCGGCATTCTGCAGATCCCAGTCGAGGGTCAGTGTGATGTTGTGGCCCTTCTTGGTACCCCCCTTGCATTTGCTCGACACCAGCTCGGTGTTGAACGCCTTTTCGATGCCCATTGTGCCGTAAATGCGGGAAAAATAGCCGGTTACCGTGGAGAATGCGCGGCCGCCGTTGTATTTGCGCTTGCCGTTGACCGATTCGGAATAGCTGATGGGTTTGCCGTTCCGGTCATAAATCGTGCCGCGCAGATAGGTGCGCTGTGCGGTTTCCGCCGCGGCAGCCGCACGGCTTTCAGGATTCCCCAGTGTGGTCCACACCAGTCCGACGCCGACTGCGATCGCGCAGAGAAGAAATGCGGTTTGAATGCACTGCACGCGCTTTTTGAAGCTTGGTTTCATAGCTGGAGTAATCTCTCCTTCCATCCCAGAGTTTTCCTGAGGAAATGACAAGAATCACCGACAGGAAAATGAATGTTGACATGAGCGAGGAGCCGCCGCGCGAGATCAGGGGCAGTGTGATGCCGGTGAGCGGGAACATACCGATCGAACCGCCAATGATGATAAACGCCTGAAGAATCAGCTGGAAGCACAGCCCCGCACACACTGCCTGATGATAGCGGTCCCGGCAGCGGAAATAAATGCGGGTGCCGCGCACGAGCAGCAGACCGAACAGCACGCAGACGGTCAGTGCGATCAGCAGACCGCAGCGCTCTGTCAGCGCGGGGAACACCATGTCATTGGTCGGATTGGACAGCGGCGTGGTGGTTTCGCTGCCGAACAGATTGGAGTTGAGCAGCGCCTTGCGCGCCTGTAAAATCTGATAGCCCGCGCCCTGTGCATCGCTTGCGGGGTCGAGCCAGTAGACAAAGCGGTTGGATATTTTTTTGATCTGTGCCAGGACAAAGCGCAT
>OCVV011168678.1_pt1 | contig 11793 bp, 12 predicted proteins | sample 1539721 | NCBI WGS metagenome assembly OCVV01 (sample SAMN02144230, study PRJEB22623) | gut metagenome | biome: sheep rumen | host: Ovis aries | place: New Zealand | reverse complement strand
TAGATCTTATAATACTCAGAAAATTATTTATAATAATTATGTATCTTATGATGGAAAAGAAATAGCGGATACTTATTCTGCTAGGCCAGGGCATTCGGAACATCAGACAGGTCTTGCTTTTGATGTTAATCAAGTTGATGATACTTTTATTGGAACACCAGAAGCTAATTGGCTAAGTGATAACTGCTACTTATATGGATTTATACTTAGATACCCTAATGGGAAAACTAATGAAACGGGGTATAAGTATGAGTCTTGGCATTTTAGATATGTTGGTACTGAACTAGCTAGTAAACTTTATAATAATGGTGACTGGATAACACTAGAGGATTACTTTGGTATTACGAGTCAATATAATTATTAATCTCCTTAATGGAGATTTTTTTGATATAAAAAAAGTAGAGTGCTTAGACTCTACTATAGAATTCAACGATTAGTGATTCATTAATATCAGCATTTAATTCGCTTCTTTCAGGATATCTTACATAAGTTGCAACTCTCTTCTTTTCATCATAGTTAATGAAATCAACTCTTTTTATCTTATTAGATAAAGCTAGTTCGATTCCTTTATGATCAGATGAATTTTCTTTAATTGCAATAGTGTCTCCTGGCTTTACTCTGTATGATGGGATATCAACTTTCTTACCATTTACAGTAATATGTCCATGGTTAACTAGTTGTCTTGCTCCTCTTCTAGTAGTGGCAAATCCGATTCTATATACTAAGTTATCTAATCTGCTTTCTAATAGGATAAGCAAGTTTTCACCATGTACACCTTTCATTTTTGCTGAATCATTTACTAATTTCTTGAATTGTTTTTCAGAAATACCATACATAAATCTTACTTTTTGTTTTTCAGTTAACTGAATTGAGTAGTTTGATGGTTTTCTTTTTCTGTCTTTACCATGTTGTCCTGGACCATAAGGTCTCTTTGCAATATCTTTACCATTTTCTAAGATTGAAAATGATACTCTTCTTGCTTGTTTGTTATTTGGGCCTGTATATCTAGCCATTTTTTTCTCCTCCTTCTTCTTAGAAGGTATATTCTATATTTAGTAGGGTGTCTTTATCATACTTTCGCTATGCAGCTATAGTTACTTATAAATGACACATTATTAAATATTTAGAATATCCGCTGCTAAGCAATAGTATTATATAATTTATATTATTTTTAGTCAAGAAAAAGTAGTATAAAAATTGGATAAAATGCAATTATTTTTTGAAATAATTTAAAAAAAGTGTCAAGTAAGTGTCAAATGTGCTAAAATTGTAGAACTTTCGTGCTATAATTTATTTGATGATGATAGAAAGGGAATGCTATTATCTATTCTTTAGGAGGTGTTTTTAGTAAGGGGATTTTGCATAATAGAAAATTAAATATTGTTTATATAGAAAGAAAGGATGATAATGATGAAAAAAATGAAAAACATATTTAAAATATTTTTAGCATTAACAATTGTTTTTTCACAATTATCTAATGCTACACTTGTATTGGCTGCAGAAGTAATAGATAATGAAGAACCTGCTGTTAATGAAAATACTGAGCCAGTAGTTGATGAAGATGAAACAGAGGAAGAAGATAAAGAAACTATAGAAGATACTCCTACAGAGAATGATGATGTTACTGGAGAAGGAGAAAATTTAGAAGAGAATAAAGAAAATGGTGAAGATGATTCTTTAGATAACGGAGAAGGAAATAGTGATAACACTGAAGTAAATTCTGAAGATCCTACTACTGGAGAAGATGAACCAATTGAAGAAAAGACAGAATTTACTTTAGAAGATTTAGAAGTATTAATGAATGCTTATATTAATGAGGAAGAAGTTCCAGAAGAACTTGTTAATTTATTAATCCAGATGGGTGCCCCAAGTATAGTAGAAGGTGAATTTACTAAGCTTACTTTAGAAGATATTATGTTTGTTAGTGAGTTGTTAAAAGAAGAAGCAGATACCGATACTGAAAGAGAAGTAAATGAATATTTAAAATTAGAACTTGGAGATGTTCCTAGTGAGATTAAGAAAGGTGATACTTTTGATGTAGATGTTATTGTATCTAATGAAGTTTTAGAAGAACTAACAGATGAAGAAGGTAATCTTATTGTTAGTGAAGACTTTATTGATGGTATTGAAGGCCTTATTACTACTAGTGATAATTTAAAAGTAGTTAATGTAGAATTTAATGAATTTACTGGTGTTAATAATGAAGAAGGTAAATTTGTTGCTACTGGTAGTGAATATAGTGAAGATAAGGGAGTATTATTTACTATTACTTTTGAAGCATTAGAAGAAGGCACTGGAGAAGTTACTATTAGTGGAAAACTTGCTAAATATTTAACTATTAATGATTTTGAGGATTTGACTTTTAGCATCGAAGTTATTCCTAATGAGACTGGGCTAAGTTCTTTAAGTAGTGATGTTGGAGAGTTTGATAAAGAGTTTGATAGTGAAACTACAGAATATACGCTTACTGTTCCTGAAGGTACTACAGAAATTACTTTATCTGGTTCATTATTTAATGAAGAAGATGAAGTTGTTGGATTATCTAGTTATACAATTGATAGTGATAATATGACTATTACAGTAGTAGTTACTACTCTTAGTGGAGAAGAAAAAACTTATACTATTAATGTTGTTAGAGTTGTTAATTCTTCTAATGAAGGAGAAACTCCTACTGAAGAAGTTGTAGAAGAAGTAGTAGAGACTCCTGCTGTTCTTCCAATTGTATACTATGTATATTCTTCAAATAATTATTTGAAATCTCTTAATATTAAAGATTATGAAATAGATTTTAATAAGAATACTTTAGAATATAAATTGAAAGTTAAATCTGATGTTAGATTCTTAGATATTACTGCAGTAGCAGAGGATTATCGTTCTAGAGTAGAAATTAATGGTAATGAAGAATTTAAAGAGGGAGAAAATACTGTTACTATTAAGGTTACTGCGGAAGATGGTAGTGTTAAAGAATATAAAGTACTAGTAGATAAAGAGGCTGCTAAAGATGATACAGTAGTTGAAGAAGAAAAAACTGGTACTACGGAAAAGATTGTTATTATTGTACTTATTGTTCTTGTTGTTCTAGGACTTTTGTATCTTATATTTAAGAAAGATGATGAAGATAATAGTAGTGTAAAAGAAGTAAATAAAAATAATAATAGTAAAAAATCGAAAGAAAGATAAAATATATCTTTCTTTTTTTTGCTCTTTTTGGTATAATTGTAGTGATAATAGGGAGAGAATAGTTATGAATAGAAAGGGTCAAGCTTTAGTTGAATTTGTATTAATTTTACCTTTATTTATACTTATATTATTTGCTATTATTGATTTTGGACTTATTATGAGTAAAAAGAATGAGCTTGAGAATATGAGTGTTGATGTTGTTTCTTTAATTAAGAATGGTAAAAAGATAGATGAGATTAATAGTATGTATTCTGATGTTTTAATTACTTATGATGATAGTGGTGATTATATTAAAGTTAAATTAACTAGAGATATTGATATTATGACTCCTGGCCTTAATTTGGTATTAGGTAATCCTTATAAGATAGAAGTGGAAAGGAATATTCCAAATGAGACTTAATAATAAGGGACAGACTTTAGTTATGTTTGTATTAATTATTCCTATTATTTTATTTATTTTAGTGCTTATATATGATGTGGCGGGAGCTATATACGAGAAGAATAGACTTTCTAATACTAGTTATTTAGCTTGTGAATATGCTCTTGATAATATTGATAGTATTGATGAGAATGATGTTATTTCTTATATATTAAAAAATAGTGATAGTTTAAATAATATAATGGTTATTATTAAAGATAATACGATAGAGATTGAACTTGATAAAAGGATTAAAGGTATCTTTGGTAAGAATATTAGTTTGAATTTAATAGAGATTAGATCTAAATATAGGGGAAGTATTATTAATAATGAAAAGAATATAGAGAGGATTAAGTGATAGTATGGCTGGTAAAATTATTAGTGTATCTTCGGTTAAGGGTGGTGTTGGTAAAACTACTACTGTACTTAATTTAGCTGGTATTTATTCTTTGATGGATAAAAAGGTACTCATTATTGATATGGATTTATATTCAGGAGGAGTTGCAGTTTCTCTTGATGTTAAAAATAAAAAAGATATTTTTATGATGGTTGATAGTATGGCTAATAATAGGTTTACTACACTTAAAGATTATGTTACTTCATATAATAGGAGTATTGATGTTCTTGCTTGCCCTAGAGATCCAAGAGAGGCTATGAAGATTGAAAGTAGATTTATTCCAATGATTTTTGATTTGGCCAAGAAAGAATATGATGTAGTACTTGTTGATATGAATCATGTACTTGATGAGATTAATCTTACTGTTATGGATTATTCTTATATGACGCTTTTTGTTCTTATTAATGATTTGGTTGATTTTAAGAATATGAAGAGTTTACTTAGTATATTTAAGGATACTGATAAGAAAAATTATCTTGTACTTCTTAATAATTCGAGAGATACTGGTAAGGATTATATGAGTATGTATGATATTAGAACGATGATTGGTGGTAATATTGATTATACAATATCGAGAAATTTTTATATTAAGAATATTGATAAATATGTAATGGATGGAGAAATTCTTACGTTAAATAAGAGTGTTAATACTTTTCATTCGGGAGATATTGCTAATATGAAAAAGATGGCTCTTGATTTGATTGATGACTCTCATATGAAGGAGGTAAGATAATGGCTAAAAAAAGTTTAACTGAGGCTTTTGAAGTTAAGCCTAAAAATCTTAATACCTCTAATGTTAAAGATTATGAGATATTTAATGATAAGAGTTTACTTGAGGAATTAAGGGTTAAGATTGTTCAGAATTTAATTGAAGAGAATATTCCTAGTGATGAGTTATTAGAAGATTATATTAATAATGAGATTGATAAGACTCTTACAGGGTATGATCTTAGTACTTTAGAAAGAGGACATATCTTTAATTTAATTCAAAATGAAATTATGGGATATGGTCCTATTACACCACTACTAGAGGATACTGCTATTACGGAGATTATGGTTAATGCTCCAAATGAAGTGTATGTTGAAATAGATGGTAAAATTGCTAAGGATGAAACGGTATCTTTTATTAATGATAAGCATATTATTAGGACTATTCAAAGGATTGTACAGCCTCTTGGTAGAACAATTGATGCTGCGAATCCGATGGTTGATGCTAGACTTAGAGATGGGTCAAGACTTAATGCGATTATTCCTCCTCTTAGTTTAAAAGGTCCAGTACTTACAATTAGAAAGTTTAATAAGAAGTTAGAAAGTATTGATGATTTATTAAGAAGAGGTAGTTTAACTGTTAATATGGCTAGATTTTTAGAGGCTAGTGTCGAAGCTAAACTTAATATTATTATTTCAGGAGGTACTGGTAGTGGTAAAACAACACTTCTTAATATTTTATCTAGTTTTTTAGGAGAAGATGAAAGAATTATTACAATAGAAGATGCTGCCGAACTTAAACTTCATCAAAGTCATGTTATATCATTAGAAACAAGACTTACGAATTATGAGGGTGAAGGAGAAGTTACAATAAGAGACTTAGTTAGAAACTCTCTTAGAATGAGACCTGATAGAATAATAGTAGGAGAAGTAAGAGGTAAAGAAGCTTTTGATATGATGCAAGCGATGAATACTGGTCATGAGGGTTCTATTACGACTTTACATGCTAATAATCCAGTTGATTCTTTAAATAGATTGGAGACAATGATATTAATGAATGAGATGGAAATTCCTGTATCAGCGGTTCGTGGTTATATTGAAAATGCTATTGATATTGTTGTTCAAATAGATAGGTTATCTGATGGTAAGAGAAAAATCACTTCGATTAGTGAGATATCTGGTATGAAAGATGGTAATATTACTTTGAAAGAGATATTTTCTTTTAAACAAAAGGGTATATCTAGCGATGGTAGTGTTATGGGTGAGTTTGGTGTTTACAAGAGAAAACCTAAAGTATTTGAAAAATTAGAAAGAAAAGGTTTTGGTAATATTAAAGATATATTTGAATAAAGAAAAGGGTGATAATTATGAATATTAAGATTATGTTAATGTTAGAAATAATATTTGCTATTTTTATTGTTGTAATTATCACTTTGATAATTAAGGCATATATTGCAAGTAAAAAAATTAAGAGAATTAGTTTTTATAGTATTGAACCTGTAAAAGATAATAATATTTCTTTAACTGATAGAGTAGTTAATAAGTATTTAGCTTTTGTTAGAGATTTAAGGCCTTATATGAAGAATATTAATTATTTTAAGATTAGAAGTAAGAAATATGATAAATATATTAAATATAAGGATAAGGATAAGGTAGAGGCTATTGACTTTATTACTAATAAGTTTATTATTGCTATTTTGTTTTTACTTCTTGCTATTTTTTCTCAAGTTTTTAATTATAGGGGATTTAGTATATTTAGATATTTAATTAATTTCTTTGTTGGTTATTATATTTTAGATATTTATTATTATTTTTATTATAAAAGAATGACTAAATTAATAGAAAATGAACTACTTAGGGCAGTTATTGTTATGAATAATGCTTTTAAGGCTGGTAAGAGTACTTTGCAGGCTGTTAAGATTGCTAGTGAGGAACTTCCTGAACCTATTAATGATGAATTTAAGAAGATGTATCTTGATATGAAATTTGGATTATCTGTTGATACTGTTTTTGATAGGTTTGCTAAGAGAGTTAATTTAGAAGAGGCTGTTTATTTAAGTTCTTCACTTACGATTCTTAATAAAACTGGTGGTAATATCGTCGAAGTGTTTTCTTCAATTGAAAGGACTTTATTTGATAAGAAAAAACTTTCTGAAGAACTTAAGAATATTAGCTCTGCTCCTAAAATGGTTGTTTATACTTTGTTTTTGGTACCAATTGTATTTACTTTACTTATATATGTATTAAATAAAGATTATTTTAATCCTTTATTTAGTTCTCCTCTTGGATATATTATTATTTTTATGATTATAATTATGTTTAGTATATATGTATTTCTTCTTAGAAGGATACTAAGAATAGAGGTGCAGTAATGAGAAGAAAGAAAAAGAAGAATAATATTCTTAGAAGTTTATTTAATAAAAAGAAATTAAGTAAGATTGATAATAAGATTAATTTACTTGGATTAGAATCTAAGTACGATGCTGAATCTTTTCTTAGTATTAGGATTATTACTTCAATACTTTTATTTATACTTATATTTAGTAATTTTAAATATGGTTATATAGTTGGTATAGTTATTACAATTATTTATTATTTGTTATTTGAAAGAATTTTATTGGATAATAAGATTAAGTTAAGAAGTAAAAGACTTGATAATGAAGCTATATACTTTTTTGAAGTTCTTACATTATCTTTACAGACTGGTAGGAATTTATCGGAAGCTATATCTATGACTACTAGTAGTATTGATAGTGAGTTATCGAATGAATTTAAAGAAGCTTTAAGAGAGACTAAGTATGGTAAGAGTTTGACGGAGAGTTTAAATGATATGCAGAAATATATTCCATCGGATAATATTAATAATATTATACTTACTCTTACTCAGGCTAATATGTATGGCAGTAGTATAATTGATACGATGCATACACAAGTTGATTATTTAAGAGAAAAAAGAATTATGGAAGTTAAGAGCGCTATATCTAAGATTCCTACGAAGATTAGTGTTATTTCGGTATTTTTCTTTATTCCTTTAATTTTACTTATTATACTTGGACCGGTTTTATTAAATTATCTTGGATAAGTTATTGACTAAGATGTAAAAAAATATTATTATATTAGATAGTTATAAAGGAGAGGATTTTATGTCAGGACATAGTAAATGGTCGACAATTAAGAGAAAAAAGGGTGCTATTGATAGTGAGAGAAGTAAAGTATTTCAAAAACTTGCTAAAGAGTTATATGTAGCAGCGAAGAGTGGAGATGCTAACCCAGATAATAATTCGGCTTTAAGAATGGTAATAGAGAAGGCTAAAGCAGAGAATATGCCTAAAGCTAATATTGAGTCTGCTATTAACAAAGCTAAGAATAAAGGTAATGATGAGAGTTATGAGGCTATTAGATATGAGGGATATGGTCCTAGTGGAATAGCTATTATGATAGATTGTCTTACTGATAATAAGAATAGAACTGCTGGATTTGTAAGAAGTACTTTAACTAAAAAAGGTGGTAACCTTGGTACTGATGGTTCTGTTAGTTATTTATTTGAAAGAAAAGGGGTACTAGTACTTGAAAAAGAATATGATGAAGATAAACTTATGGAAGATGTTTTATCTTTGGATATATTAGATTTTTTATCAGAAGAAGATGGTTATACTATTTATACTGATCCTAATAGTTTTATTGAAGTTAAAGATAATTTAGCTAATATGGGATATGATAAATTTATTGTTAGTGAAGTTACTTTTGTTCCTAATAATTATATATCTCTTGATGGTGAAGATTATGAGAAAGTTTGTAATCTTATTGATGCTTTAAATGATTTAGATGATGTTCAGAATGTATATCATAATTTAGAATTATAATAAATAAAGTTCTTACTAATTTTGTAAGAACTTTATTTTGTTTTGTTTCAAATATTTTTATCCTTTGTAATACTTTTGTATATTTTTAAATGTTACAATAGATAGTTGCTGAATAGTAGTGTTAAATAAATCAATACTACCTATTTCTAATGGTTTATTTTGATAATCGGTGTTTATATTTATTTCTTCTATTACGCTATAGTATGATAATTTTTGAGATTCATTTATTAGGATAGGTGGATAATTGTTTTTGATTAATTCATAGTTTAACATTAATCTTGCAACTCTTCCATTACCATCGCTAAATGGATGAATATTAATAATAGCCATATGAAGTAGTACTGCTCTTTCATATACAGTTAGACTATTCCATTCATTATAATATTTTTCTTTTAATTCTAACATTCTTTTATTTACATCTTTAGGGAGAGTAAAATTTATTTCTTTTCCCTCACTATTAATTAAATAATTTTCTTTTGTTTTATAATTACCAGCATTATCAATAATATTATTTCCAATAATTTTATGTAGATTTTTGATAATAGTTATAATGTCTTCTTCATTATCTAATATATTAAAAATATATTTAAAAGCATTTTGATGATTTATTGTTTCGGTTATTTCTTTATTATTATTGTTTACTTCATAAATATTATTTAGTATTTCTCTTGTATCATCTAATGTAAGTGTATTATTAACACCTTCAATACGATTAGAATGATAAGTAAATAGGATTCCAAATTCGTTAATTAAGTAATTATAATATTCTTCTTTCTTTTTTTTGCTAAAATTTGATAATGTTTTTTGTATTTTAGCTAAATCAAATATTCTATCTAACATCTTTTTTCCTTCTTTCTGAAATAATTATATCATGGAATTTGTAAAATTATATAATAAATATTTTAATTTGAGTTGTAAAGTAGAAAAAAATGTGTTATTATTTTATTAGATTATAAATAATAGAGAGGTGATTATAGTGAAATTTAGAAAGTTAATGTTAGTTTTAACTTTTACTGTTTCTATTATTTTTGCTACTGTAATAGGGGCTACATATGCTTATTATAATACTACTAGTGGTAGTGTAGGTGGTACTACTGGTACTGCGGTTAATGCTATTAATGTGGTATTTAATAATTCTGATTATATCGATTTTAATACTGGAATACCAATATCTTCTAGTGATATTGAAACTAGGGCTAGTAAAATGATATTTACTTTAACTCCTAATAATGAAATTATTAATGATTATGATATTAGTGCTGATATTGTTTTATCTAATATTGATATTGATAATGTATTAAAAGTAAGTGATTTTAAGTATAGACTTGTTTGCACACATAGTGTAACTGGTAATAGTCAAATATTTAATGGTACTGCTAGTAGCTTTAGTGGTGATTCTTATACACTTGCTAGTTTATCTACTACTAATAATGGAAATAATATATTTTATATAGATACTAATGCTAGTTCACAAAATTATAATTGTACTTTGTATTTATGGCTTGAAGAATCAGGAGTTAGTCAAAATACTTTGATGGGTAGACATTTTGGCGCTAATATAGTAGTTAATTCTATGGCGAAGAAGAGGTAATTGTTTATGGAAAGAAAAGAAAAAATAATTGTTTCTATATTGGTTGTGCTTTGTATTATTATTGTAGTAATCAGTGCTACATATGCTTATTTTATGTTTGCTACGAATAGTGGTAATGTTGAAACTACTGCTGGTAAATTAGATATTGATTATAATGTTAGTGAACCAAATTTAACAGGGACATTGATTCCTTCTGCATCTAGAAGTGGAGGAGTATTAGAAAGTATAACTGCTAAATTAAAAGAAGGTAGTGTTGATGGTGCGATTAATATATATGTTAATCCTACCGAAATAGTAGGAATACCACTAGGAGCATTATCTTATGATGTTGATGTTATCGATACTTCTAGTAATATACTAAATCATTATAGTGGTGACTTTAGTACTGCTACGATAAATACTCCATATAAGATAGTAGATGCTTATGATTTAAGTACTAATTTACTTACATTTAATATTTATATATGGTTAGATGGTTCTAAAATTAATAATGAAAACTTTAATAGTACTAATCATTTTAATGCTGTAATTACTGCTGATAGTGTACATATTACTGGTGAGTTTTAATAAAAGGAAGGTTGGTGATAATTATGAAGATTAACTTTAATAGTTATCACTTTTTTCTAGTGTTATAGAGGGTGAATATAATGAATAAGATAAATAATTTAAGTAAGAAAAGTAAAATAATAGCAATATCTATAATAGTTTTTGTACTTTTGTTAATTGGTGGTACTTTAGCATGGCTAGAATGGTCTAGTGAGATTAATGCTTTAGTTAATGGTAGAGTATGTGCTCCAGAAATTGTATTTCTAGGTGGATCTACTATTAATGGTAATGGACTTAGACCTATTTCTAATAAAGAAAATGGATTAAAAAAAGATATTAGTGTTAACTTAGAAAATTTATGTGAAGATGATATTGCTACGATGGATTTATATTTAGATTTAGAAATATTTCCTACTGAACTAGCAGAAGAGTCTTTAGTATGGGAATTATATAAAGTGACTACGGAAGAAGTTAATGAAGAAACAGTAGAGACATTAACTCTACTTAATAATGGTAATTTTGAAGGTAAAGCACAAGGGGATACAATAGAACTTACTGATGATACAGAAATAGTTACTAGTAATATATCTAATTATAGATTATATATTTATATAGATGGTAGTTTTGATAATCCTAATACTATGCAAAATAAATTCTTTAAATTTGATTTATATGGAGAAGGTAGAGATGCTATATATAAAGCTGATACTATTAAGAATATAACATTAGGTCAAAGTACTACATATTTTTTAGTAGATAATGAAGAATTGTTAAAAGATAATATAGGTAGTATTGAAATAAGAGCATTTAATAATATACCTGGTACTGCTACTGAAATAGATGATAATGGAGTATTAAGTAATGATGATACTGTAAAAATATTTTATGAAAAGAATCCTGAAACTAATTTGAATAAAGTATATATAGGAACAAGTAATGGTATTCTTAAAATGAATACTAAGATGGACTATATGTTTGCAGGTCTTACTAAAGTAGAAAGTTTAGATTTATCTAGATTAGATACTTCTAATGTAACTAGTATGGTAGGAGTATTTTATAATTCTCCGAGTCTTACTAATATTAATATGAG
>OCVV012856681.1_pt1 | contig 11797 bp, 11 predicted proteins | sample 1539721 | NCBI WGS metagenome assembly OCVV01 (sample SAMN02144230, study PRJEB22623) | gut metagenome | biome: sheep rumen | host: Ovis aries | place: New Zealand | reverse complement strand
GTGGCGGAATTGGTAGACGCGCACGTTTCAGGTGCGTGTGCCGCGAGGCGTGCAGGTTCGAGTCCTGTTCTGGGCACTCTTTTTTATTCATTTTTATGATGGAGAGGTGGCGGAATTGGTAGACGCGCTACTTTGAGGGGGTAGTGTCAATTGCGACGTGGGAGTTCGAGTCTCCTCCTCTTCACGTAATATCTAAATGGTTTTATGCGGAAATAGCTCAGTTGGTAGAGCACAACCTTGCCAAGGTTGGGGTCGCGGGTCCGAGTCCCGTTTTCCGCTCTTTCTTTATAATATTTTGAAAACCCAAACTATTCTATGAACTTATATATACGATACTTTGACAAAGAAATACTCGTTGATAATGTCGACGATGCTATTGCTTTTCTTGCAGATATTCCTGAGATTGGGATGAACCCAGTGCTTGAAGAGGACATTCGCAACTATTGTGCCAGTGAGGTCTTTTATCCCAAGCGTTATAAGGTACGTCCCCGTGTCTATTTTATCATTATCAAGACCGATGCCCCCACGATGAATGACTTCAAGGAAAAGCGTGCGGTACATCCGCCATTGGATAAGATCGAGAAGCCGGTTGCTCCTGCTCTTGTCCGTTTGAATGAGGAGTTGTTCGGATGGTATGAGGGTGCTCTTGACTTCAAACGGGTATTGCTGGTACCGGGAACGGGTAAGTTCCAATACCGTGACACGCATTTCGTGGCTCATTGCAAGGCAATGTCCGGAATGGACTGCTATAACCGCATTGTTGAGTATCTTCGTGGCAGGGTGGATGAGCGCAGTCAGTTCCCGTCTGCTAAAGGAAAGAATTTCAAGTTCCGTTATCTTGGTGAATGTAAATAATCCGCATCCATGAATAAGGTGATGTTGATAGGTAATGTTGGTGCCGACCCAGAGGTGCGTTATGTCGAAGAGGGAGTGCCTGTGGCACGCCTTAGACTTGCCACCACGGAGCGTGGCTATACCTTACAGAATGGTACACAGGTGCCTGACCGTACCGACTGGCATCAGGTTATCTTATGGCGTAAGCTGGCGGAGATTGTTGAGAAATACGTTCATAAAGGTGACAAGCTCTACATTGAGGGTCGCCTGCGTTATTCCACCTATGATGATAAACAGGGACAACGCCGGTATGTCACCGAGATATGGGCGGATAATATGGAGATGTTGAATGGAAGAACTTCTACGGACAATCAATGATATTCAACCGATGGCACCAAGTTTTGGTGCCATGATTGCTCTTATTCTGTCAGGTTTCTTGTTGTTCTTGTCGGGATATGCTTCTGGTTCAGAGATAGCATTCTTCTCTCTCTCACCGGCAGACCTGAGTGAGTTGGAGGAGGAGAAGACAGAGCGTGATAGAAAGATCCTTCAGCTCAGGGAAGAGTCAGAGCGTACGCTTGCCACCATTTTGATTACCAACAACTTGGTGAACGTGACGATTATCATGCTTCTCAACTATTTCTTCTCTCAGGTCATAGACTTTGGCAAGGCATATTGGATAGAGTTTATCTGTCTGACAGTCATCTTGACGTTCCTGCTGTTACTCTTCGGTGAGATCATGCCGAAGATATATACGCGTCAGCAACCTCTTCGTTTCTGCCGCACGGTAGTAGGGGGTATCCTTTTCTTCCGTAAGTTATTTTATCCCTTATCGACAATCCTTATAAAGTCTGGAATCATCGCCAATAAGGTGATGCAGAAAGAGAATCATGTACTTAGTGTGGATGATTTGGAGCAGGCGCTGGAGTTGACTGATAAGGAGGATATCAAGGATGAGCAGCGTATGCTGGAGGGTATCGTCCGTTTTGGTGACGAGACAGCAAAGGAGATTATGACCAGTCGCCAGGATGTGGTGGATATTGATTTCAAGTCTTCTTTCTCAGAGGTGCTGAAATGTATCGTGGAGAACAATTATTCCCGTATACCTGTCTATCAGGACAATAGTGATAATATCCGTGGAATCTTGTATATCAAGGACCTGCTTCCTCATCTCCGCAAGCCTGCCACTTTCCGTTGGCAGTCATTGATACGTCCCCCGTATTTCGTTCCTGAGACTAAGAAGATTGATGACCTCTTGCGTGAGTTCCAGGAGAACAAGGTGCATATTGCCATTGTCGTCGACGAGTTCGGCGGCACCAGCGGTATTGTCACGCTGGAGGATATCCTGGAGGAGATAGTGGGGGAGATCAACGACGAGTATGACGAGGATGAGAAGAGTTATGTCCGCATCAACAACAACACCTTCGTTTTCGAAGGAAAGACGCTGTTGAGTGATTTCTATAAGATACTGAAACTCGATGATGATATTTTCTCGGAGGTAGAGGGTGACGCTGATTCCCTGGCAGGACTGCTGCTGGAAATCAAGGGCGACTTCCCTGAGTTACATGAGAAAATCGACTACCTGAACTTCACCTTTGAGATTCAGGAAATGGAGGAACGTCGTATTTCCAAGGTGAAGGTGGTGGTTCACCAGCCAAGTTCCGACCAGCCCACCGCCTGATACCACGCCATTTTCTTGATACCCTCATTATACTTAATGGATGTATTGGCATATCGCTCCAGGGGGATGAACATGCTGACACCGCCGAAACGCTCCTCTGTCACCTCAAAGTCGAAGATCAGCGTGCCTAAGACTTGCCATCGTGTACTCATCTTCTTATATACCACGGCATCGTTGAGGGCTTTCTGCCATTCCTTGTAGCTTGTCTCGTTAGCATGGCGGAGCAGGAAGTCGTTCATGTCATACATCACATGTTCGTTGGCATCGGACACCCTATATGTATAATAGTATATCAGTCCGTCTGTGTCAATCGTTGTACCTGGCTCATAGATATCCCTTAGGATGTCCCTCGTCGCACTTGCCAACTGTGGCAGGTCTGCCGTACGGATGACAGAGATAGGCAAATGACCGCTTTCCACGTCTGTCTTCGCATAATAGTCATCACAGGTCTTGGTATACATCTGCACGTCATCATACAGGAACAGGTCAGGTATAATCTTGTCGTAGGGGGCTCCGTCACCGGGAATACCTGCAGGCGAGGCGATATAATATTCCGTCACATCCCTCAGTTCATAGGCAACCTCCACATTCTGCATATTACAGCAGTCAGCGAAGATAAACTTGAAAGGGTGGGGCAGTGCTTTCAAGGCAATGCGCAGTGATGGGATGTTCAGCCATCTGCCGGTATCGCTCACCTTGTTGCTACCATTGTCAACGGCTATTGCCCTGCGTGTCGCTACAGAGTCATCCATGATGACCCAGCCGTTTCCATGTCCCCACAGCACTAATCCGTAGTCCTCGGCAGGGTATGATGTCATGACTCTTGAAATGACCTCTTTCATGTGATCAGGGTCAGAGGTCAGGAAATCGGACGGATATTTATAGATGGTGTCCGCCGGTTGCTTCTCGTTGTCACGTAACCGGACAATGAAAGGATTCTCCTGTGATCGGGAACGGTCGACAAACACAACGAGGTTGTCGTATTTGGCTATCTTCTTCACCCCCTGTATCATCTCGTTAATGTCATCCTGGGCATTTCCGGAGAGGGTGTTTTCCGCCGCCATATATACGATGACCGTCCGTTTGGCAGGAGTTGTTGACTCATTACTGCTGTCAGAGCAAGCTGTCAGCAAAGCTATAGATGTGGCTAATAAGCAAAGTATCTTTTTCATTGTCATGATGTATTGATGTTGCAAAAGTACGAAATATTTTTTGATATTGTTTCTTTTGGAGATAATTTGTGACATTTCATCTTGTTAACTCGGAGGAATTTTGTATCTTTGCTACCGATATGACCATTATAGCAATAGGATTACTCATCCCCTTGTTGGGTACTGTACTCGGTTCAGCATTCGTATTCTTGATGAAAGACGAGATGTCGGATCGGGTTCAGAAGACGTTGCTCGGTTTTGCCATTGGCTTCGTCCTGATGATGGTACTCGATGTCGTCATGGGGTAACCATTTCGACGCAATGGTTAAAACAAGCGTCAGCCAACTGAGCGCAGGACGGACACAAGCCCTTATCCAGCAGCCTCGGCTTCCTTTTTCTTTTTGATAGTGGAAAAGAACAAGGAAGCGAAAAAGAAACCGCCTGAAGCGACAACTCAAAGATTAGTTTCCTAACACTCTCAATGCAAAAGCACCTAATAAAATGGCAATGGTGAAACTTGACAGCGTACCTATCATTACATATTCGGTGATTTTCACTTCCCTTGCCTTTGTCAGTTCTCCAAAACGGAAGATGGATTTTGCCGCAAGCAGGAAGCCGATTCCCTCCATGCAGCCAACGAGCATAAAAGTCAGTATCAGCACCCTTTCAAGGTAGCCAATCCATGCGCCGGCATTAGGCAGACTGTTCTTGTCATTATTCGATGGTGTCCACTTTGCGATGAATGTTCCAAGCAGTATGGATGCAGGCTTCAATGCCAGCATATAGCACAAGGCAACTATCCATACCCGATAGTCCGAAAACCATTCTGCGCCAATGCACATGTCAGTATCAGTCAACCATACCCACAATCCACAGATAATTGCCAGATGCAGCAACTGGTCTGTAATGAACATCCAAAGTGAGCCACTGCCGATGGCAGATTTGGCATAGTCTATCAGATAATGCGTAAAAAACACTATGACAGGTATCTGCCAGCATTCCCACAAAGCGGCAAACAGCCAGACCAACAGGGCATTGATACCACTGTGAATGGCAAGATAGCCAAGACGTCTGGCCCCCTTTGCATATTTACCCTCGCATATTTTGTCTGTCTGAAGAAAGAAATCACCGACAATATGGGCTGCAAGCAGTTTGAGAAGTATGAGTATGTTCATTGCTCCTTATGTTTTTTTATGATTGTTTCAAAACGGTCTGAGAATCTGACAAGCAGAGATTCCTTCGCTGATGTCAGTGTCTTGCTGACATTCTGTTGAGATTTGGCTATGGCGCTTGCAATGTTAGCCTGCGAGAGCCCTCTTCCGACAGATAGATAGACGGCATTGGCCTGATTCACGCTCCATCCTGTTATGAGGTCATCTACAAATGCTAGCCCGGCATCCAGTTCCTCATTTACATCTTGCCAGCAGGTATTAACCGCCAGTCGGTTCTTCTCCATTGTGTCAAGTCCCCTGCCTGAAAGTTTGAAAGCCTCGCCGTCAGAAGTGACAATGCTGTTCCCCCGATAGTCTATAGTTCCTATTCCAATGGAAATTCTGGCATCCCATTCTGTTTTGGAGCCTTTTGGTGTATTGGATTTAAGCCCGGCACGCATCATTGATGCAATCTTCAATGACATTTCCGGAGAATCAACCACTATCTGGAAACTATCTCCTCTGAACAGCTCCATACGCATTGGACTCTTGTCTTGCAGATTTTCGACAATCTGATGCAAGACCTGTATCAACAGGTCTCTCTTGTCCAGGGCTATCAACTCTGAACGGACTATATCACCTGTTATGACAGCTTTTATCTCCATTTTTATCCTATCTATTGGTTGTCGGGTGCAAATTTACATAAAAGAATTGAGAATAACAACCATTTTTAGTTGTTTCTTTCTTTTACAACCAAAAATGGTTGTGTTTTGACTTTACAACCAAAAAAGGTTGTTGAAAACAAATAAATGAGCATGCCAAAAGAGTCGAATTGGCTCTTTCGCTTACTCCTATAAGATAAAAGCTATTTCACAAAAAATAAGTCATATTCCACCTGAGTTCGGAATTTGATGGACTTCACAGGCCGACCATGCCAGCGGCAGGAGCGATGTTCTATGTGGTTGTCGAGGAACTGATTCCTGAAGCATCCTCCGGCAAGCACTCCAACCTCAGTACCATCGGTTTTGCCATTGGCTTCGTCCTGATGATGGTACTCGATGTCGTCATGGGATAATGCCGTGACCCATAGGAGACAGGTCATCGGAATCGTATTCCATCATGGATGTTTGGATTGCTATGCTAACATGGAAAATACAGTATGAATCATTCAGTCATCAACAAAGTCGCTTACCTGAGCATGAATCGTCCCGTCTATTCCAGAAACATTTAACCCAAAATCTTTTGCTGTTTCAAAAAGATTTACTAATTTTGCCCTTGCATTGCCAATAAGCTTTAGCGAAAGCGGCGGTGCAAAATTTTGTGGGTTAAACAATAACAGCATTAGCAGTTATTCGGCGTGTCTGAAAGGTGAGAGTTTTAGATTACGAGTCTCGAATATGAATAGTGTTAATGTCTGCACTTGATAGTGCGGGCATATCACTTATCATTCGAGACAGGTATCTCTCACCACCTAGACACGGATAAAGTGGGTTCGCACTTTTTTCGTGTCTTTTGGTTTGGTGAGTCTTCCTGTTTTCCCGATAAGTGCTATGCTCCTTAAACTATTGAGGTATGGCAAACAAGCTACAACGGGCATTAGACCTGTGTAATAACAAAGAATTTTCAAAAGCGCTTCCTTTGTTGGAAGAACTGGTCAAGGAAAATCCCCAAGAATCGGAAGCCTGGCGTGTGTTGGCGCAAATTCATTGGACACACATGCAACAGCCAGATATCGCAATCGACGAACTGATTGAGTCATTGAAATGCAACCCTAGAAACATCTGGGCTTTAATACTAATGGGAAATCTATTGTCTAAAGAAAAGAATGACATAGAGCATGCGAAAGAGTATTATGACAAGGTTCTAGAGTATTATCCCAATAATGCCATTGCTATTAATAACATAGGTGCAACCTATATGGAGCGTGGCGATTATGAGGGAGCCTTGCCTTATATGGAAAAGGCTTTGGAAATTGATTCCCAATATGTCAATTCTTATTATGGGTTAGGTTGCTGTTATTATAAATTAAATAGGTTAGAGGATTGTTTTGAAACCTGTCATCAGGGTGCCTTAAAGTCTGTTGAGCGTCCTGAAAACAAACCTGTCCGGGAAGAACTGCTTAAGCTATTCATGACAGTAGCAAAGAAACTGTCAGAATCCATTAATTATATCAATGTTTGGATGGGTATAAAGGATGAGTTGGAATCCGTTGACCATATTAATATTCGCTTTGAAGAAGATAAAAGCATCAATGTGTTAGCTAAGTTAGAATATGCCCCTTTACATGCTGCAAAAGAGCATGTCATACGATATAACCCTGATAAAGAGTACGTTGACCATTTATTTGTCCATGAGATGATGCATTTAAAAATGTATCAGCAATCTGCCAAGGTTAAAAGATGCAAAGTCGTTGTCAGTTCAGAAAAGACTCGTAAAGCTTTCAGTAATCGGTTTTTAAAATTCATGCGTAAAACGCATAGTCATATTGGTACATCGGAGATGAATAAAATCATGGCAGGACTTGCAGACGGAATAGGATTACAGTTAATGAATTGTCCCCTAGACTTATTTGTAGAACATATGATTTATGAAGACTATGAAAAAGTAAGACCAATTCAGCTGCTGTCCCTTTTTCACATGGAGATGGACAATATTAATTCAGTAAGACATGCAAATGAAGGAAACCTCTTTCCTAAAGAGATAGTTCATGCCAATAAGGTTATGAATATTACAACTTCCATGCATTTCAAAGACATTTATGGTATTGACCTTATCCATGAATATCATCCGACTAAACAAGAATTTTTACAAGCAAAAGACCTCTATGATGAGTTTAAAGCATATCTGAATACTTACAAACCTGGTGATGAATATGAAATGATAGAATACTTTGTTCAATCATTTGATATGGAAAATTTGATAGAGATGATAGACGAAAATCAAATGACGAACCAAATGAAGGCTGATATATCTTTGGAAAGTGATCTTAAAGAGAGAGGAAAGGACGCTCTTTCTGAAGAAGATGCAGATGTCGCTAATGCCCAGTTCGCATTGAATCATCAAGACGGTGCAGATCCGACAGAAACAATGATGATGGCTATGTATATGTTGGGTGCCATGGAGTATTTTGATAAAATGGAAATTTATGATGTTCACCGCATTGCCGTTGAAATTGCGACAGTAGGGGTAACAGGTATTGACCCCAAGAAAAAATATTCTATAAAATCAATGCCAGACAAAGAGTTTGGTGGCTATCAATTCTTAGCCTACTATTATGTCAGTTGGGCAAGAGCAATTCCCCACATGCTTGATAAGTTGGGACTTCCTTTTTCTAAGGCATATGAAATGGCTTTACAGATGTATAATGCTAAAAAACAAAAATCATGAGTGATATTGAAGAACTGAAAATGGCTATAGTAAAGTTTACACAGGAAAGGGATTGGGATCAATTCCACAATGGGAAAGACTTGGCACTGGCATTGTCTATAGAAACAGCAGAACTTAATGAGGCTTTTCTTTGGAAAGACCCGAAAGATGTGAAGATTGAAAAGGTTAAAGAGGAACTGGCAGATATTTTTAATTATGCCATTTTAATAGCTGACAAATACGATCTGGACATCAAAAGAATAGTATTAGAAAAACTTAGAAGGAACGAAGAGAAATATCCAGTATCCAAAGCCTATGGCAATGCAAAGAAATATACGGAATTATGATTATATATAGGGCTACAAAGAAAGAGTTTGTCGATGATGTGTTCAATAACACAATAGCTGACAATATTGACCAAGCTTTTGTAGAGCATCTGGGTAGACATACGTCTCCAAATGAAGTGCGCTCTTGGGCTAACTCTATGCAATTTATGTATAAGGTAGTCAATATTCCTGAGTTACCTGATGAGGTGGGGGTTGCTATAGAATACCAAATACCATTAACTGCTAAACGTGTAGATTTTATCATCTCAGGACTTAATGGTAAGCAACAAGAGCAAATTATTATTATCGAACTAAAGCAATGGGAGACTGCAGAGGCGACGAATAAGCCAGGTATTGTCGTAGCTCGTTTCCAACATGGCAAAGCCGAAGTCGCTCATCCTTCTTATCAGGCATGGTCTTATGCCTATATGCTTTCCAACTACAATCTTACTATCCAACAACGTGGAGTTACAGTCTCTCCGTGTGCTTATCTGCATAATTATGTACCAGACGGAATTATTAATGGAAAGGTATATGAAGATTATGTTGCTAAAGCTCCTGTCTTTCTCAAGAATGATGCAGCTCGGCTTCAAGACTTTATTCTACGACATATAAGATATTGTTCAAAAGAGGATATCATATGGAAGATAGATAACGGAAAGCTACGACCCTCAAAACAACTAGCGGACTCACTTTCATCTATGCTACATGGAAATGATGAGTTTGTGATGCTTGATGACCAAAAGGTTGTTTATGAAACTGCAGTACATTTAGCCAAGAAAGCCCAACAAGGAAAGAAGCAAGTTTTGATAGTAGAGGGAGGACCAGGTACAGGTAAGAGTGTTTTGGCTATCAACCTTTTAGTTACATTGACCAATGAGGGAATTGCTGCGCAATACGTTACTAAGAATGGAGCACCTCGTGCAGTGTATAGTGTTAAATTATCAGGTAGTTTCAAGAAAACATATATTGATAATCTATTTGTTGGAAGTGGCAGCTTTACTGAGGCTGTTCCAGATACAATGGGGGCACTTATTGTTGATGAGGCTCACCGCTTGAATATGAAAAGTGGACTTTTCTCAAACAAAGGAGAGAATCAGATTAAGGAAATAATCAAGACGGCAAGATTTTCTGTTTTCTTTGTTGACGATTGTCAACGTATTCATATGAAAGATATAGGAAGCGTCGAATCCATTAGGAACTATGCTGAAGAACTCGGAGTGGACATCCATATAGAGCATCTTAGTTCACAATTTCGGTGTAATGGCTCTGATGGATATCTTAGTTGGCTTGATAATGCACTGCAGATTAGGGAAACGGCAAATATCAGATTGACAGAGGAAGACTATGATTTCCGAATCTATGATTCACCTACAGTCATGTTTGAGGAGATTCGGAAACGAAATGAGCTAAACAATAAAAGCCGTGTTGTTGCTGGATATTGCTGGGACTGGATAAGTAAAAATGACCACCGGGCATTTGATATAGTTATTCCACAGTTCTTCTTCAAAAAGCAGTGGAATTTTAATAATAATGAACCTTGGCTAATAGGTGAGCATTCGATAGAACAAATAGGATGTATTCATACTTGTCAGGGGCTGGAGTTAGACTATGTCGGTGTTATAATAGGTCCGGATATGGTCTATAGAAATAATCGTGTTGTGACTAATGGTTTTAAACGCTCTGGTAATGACCAGTCACTCAAGGGTTTTAAGGCTCTAGCAAAGAAGAATCCTAAAGAAGCTAAGCAAAAAGCTGATATAATTATCAAGAACACCTACAGGACGTTAATGACACGTGGTATGAAGGGTTGCTACGTTTATTGTTGTGATGTAGCTTTGGCTTCACATTTAAGGGAATTATTAGCAGAAAAGGCTCAGGCTACTACTGAATTTCGCATAGAACCCGTGGTGAATGATGATGTGAAATATATCGATTTCCTACCTGTTTATTCCATCAAAGCTGCTTGTGGATATTTTGGAGAAGGTGAGGATGTGAGTGAGTTGGGATGGATACAAGTTGACGGACTTGGTAAATTGAATCGAAATATGTATGTAGTTCAAGCATCTGGTCATTCTATGGAACCTCTTATTAACGATGGTGACTATTGTGTGTTCAGAGTCAACCCTGCAGGAAGTAGGCAAGGAAAAATAGTTCTTGTGCAACATTTGAATTTCTATGATTCTGATTATGCTGGTGCCTATTCTATAAAAGAATATAGTAGTAAGAAAAATTATGATGAATTTGGTCAGTGGCAACATGAAAAGATTACTTTAATGCCGAGGAATAAAGACTATGATCCGATCGTTATTAATGCAGATGATTCAGATGAATTTAGGGTTATTGGTGAATTTGTGGGTACAATATAGTTAAAAATGACGGGACTCAGAATGATTGCGCTCTTAGTCAAATATGACAATGTTATTTGAAAATATGACTGGCGGAATAAAAATTCTGATGCTCGTATTGTTTAATAAGAGTATCCTAATTATAAAACCAATGGAATAAATAATGTTCTTTGCTTTTTTTGCCCTTAAGCTTAACTACATCTTTCCTGTGGCAAGTTCTCTGTCAAGATAACTGTAGATGTAAACAGGGCTTTGGAAATAGAGGCCCGTTGCGGGATTCGTCAATTTTGCGTATGTCTCAGAGTTATAGACAGTGTCAAGCGCTTCATGAAGCGACAATCCACGTTCTTCCATCAGCATAAGTACGAGGTCTCGTACTGTGCATTCGTTCATATAGTCCATTGTGCTCATAGGCGCCTCAGCAGTTTCATGCGAGCGCCCCTCCATGACGTTGGCAGTAACCCGCCATATTTTGCACCATATCCTCAAAACTCTGTGTATGAGCTACATTATACTGTTCATCCAGAAAGTCGATAGCCTTGTAGCGGTTCAGGTAGCGATAAGCCTGAACCGTTGACAGACCGAAACGGCGAGCGAACTCGCTGATGAAAATGACGATATATTCTGCTTTAGCATATTGCTCAGAGCTGTCATAGCGCTTGAAAGTGTTTTGTTCCGTCATATTCATATTTTATTTATTCAATGCTGCAAAGATACAAAAAGTTTTTGATAATGATATCACTTCGTCCTTATTTTCCTCTTTATTGCGACAATGTTATTTGAAAATATGACTGGCGGAATGAAAAATCTGCCAGTCGTATTGTTTAAAAAGAGTATCAGAAATTTGAAGAACACTTACGGATTTCGCAAAAACATATAACCTTATAACATGATGTGGCTCAAATGCCCTTGTACAAAGGGATTGAGCCATGTTACATGT
>OCVV011361284.1_pt1 | contig 11799 bp, 12 predicted proteins | sample 1539721 | NCBI WGS metagenome assembly OCVV01 (sample SAMN02144230, study PRJEB22623) | gut metagenome | biome: sheep rumen | host: Ovis aries | place: New Zealand | reverse complement strand
TCCCTGATGACTCTCTTAAAACCAGGGCAAAACCCTTGCCCTGTCAGCGTTTTGCGAGTTTTCCAGCATGGTTTGCACACTTCCGGAAGGTCAAATGTCTCGTACAGAAATAGTTAAATGTGCAAATTAGATCGTGCACGATCTAATTTTTTAACCTAATTTTACTTAATTTGGTAAAACGGCGAATTACTCGAATTACTCGAAGCTACGCAGGTCGTTATTTTATCTTTTTGTTTTGCGAATTACTCGAATGCTTGCGCAGGCCTTTCGAGTAATTCGCTGAAATCAGCCTGCGTAGCATTCGTGTAATTCGCATAATTCGCCGTTAAAAAAAGCTGCGTAGCTTCGAGTAATTCGAGTAATTCGCCGTTAAAATCTTTGTTTGGAGTGGGTCATTCGCCGTTATTATCAGTCTGTTGCCCTTCGGTTACCTGCCTCAGTCGGCGAGCAGGGGGAGCAGTTCGCGCTCGAAGATGTCGCGCCTAACGATGCGATAATGAGGTGCGTAGGCGGCCTTGAAGGCGGCGCTGTGGCTCATGACGTACTTGTGGTCGGGCGAGGCAATGCCCTGGGCGCTGCGCATCACGGCCGAGGTCAGTTGCTCGACGCTCAGCATGCCCTGGCGCACCAGGCGCAGGTTGACGCGGACGAAGTTGCCCTCGCAGCGGGTGTACTCGTAGTCCGGGAGGCCGTTGCTGTCGGGCATCGAGGAGAGCTCGTCGTTGATGTAGTAGGCGCAGGCGGCGCTGTCGGTCAGCAGGTGGCCCGGGCCGTAGAGGTCCTGGAAGACAAGCTTGTAGAGATCTTGCGGCTCGGCGGCGGGATACTGTTCGGCGTAGGCCATCAGGGCGTCGGCACAGGGCTCTTCGGACGGCTCGGGGGCCGCAGGGCGGCAGCTGGCCAGCAGCACGACGGCCAGCAGGAGGGGTAGGAGTTTCATTTTTCTACGTGTTTGACTATCAATATGCTGACCTCCCACAGGAGGTAGATCGGCAGGCTGACCAGAGCCAGCGTGAAGGGGTCGCCGGTGGGGGTGATGACGGCGCCGAGGATGAGGATGACCACCACGGCGTGGCGGCGGTAGCGGCGCATGAACTGCGCCCGGAGCACCCCGATCTTGGCCAGCAGCCAGCAGAGCACCGGCAGTTCGAAGACCACGCCCAGCACCAGGCTCATCACGCCGAGCACGTCGATGTAGCTCGAGAGGGTGATGGTGTTCTGCACGTCGGGACTCACCTGGTAGCCGCCCAGAAAGCGGACGGTGAAAGGAAAGATGATGAAGTAGTTGAGCGCCACGCCGGCGAGGAAGAGCAGGTAGCCCGCCGCCACGGCGCGGAGGGTCGCCCGCCGTTCGACGGCGTAGAGGCCCGGCGCCACGAAGGCGAAGAGCTGGTAGAGGACGTAGGGCGACACCACGATGAGGCCGGCCCAGAGGGCCACCCGCATGTGGATGAGGAACTGCTGGGTGAGTTCAACGTTGATGAGCACCATGTCGGCCGGCTTGGGCCGGAGGATGATGGCGAAGAGCGGCTCTTTGAAACAAAAGCACGCCACAGCCGCCACCAGTGTGGCCAGCAGCACATACCACAGCCGGCGGCGCAGCTCGTCGAGGTGCTCCCAGAAGGTCATCAGGCCTTGTCGGACTTGTCGGACTTGTCAGACGTATCTGTCTCTATGCCGTTCACACCGTCTTTGAAGCTCTTGACCCCTTTGCCGAGGCCTTTCATCAGTTCGGGGATCTTCTTGCCGCCGAAGAGCAGCAGCACCACGAGGGCTATGATCAGTATTTCCCAACCGCCTAATCTCATACTAAGGAATCTTTAAGTTTGTTCGTATATTTTTCTATCATGTGCATCTTGTCGGGGATGGCGATGTGCTGGGGGCAGTGCTTGAGGCACTCGCCGCACCCGATGCAGTGGTCGGCCTGGCGCAGACGCTCGATGCTCTTGTCGTAGGTGGTGAGGAAGGCACGGCGGGCGCGGCGGTACTCGCGCTGTTCCACGGTGCCCTCGGTGGCGATGTTGCCCTCGGCAAGGCTCTTGTTGTAGAACGAGAAGATGCCCGGGATGTCGAGCCCGTAGGGGCAGGGCATGCAGTACTGGCAGGTGGTGCAGGGGATGACGGGGAAGTGGGCGTACTCGTCGGCCACGCGGTCCAGCAGGGCCATCTGGTCGTCGGCCAGCGGCGTGCAGGGGCAGTGGCTGCGCACGTTGTCCTCCACGTGCTCCATGGCGCTCATGCCGCTGAGCGAGGTCATGATGCGGGGGAACATGCCGAGGTAGCGGAAGGCCCACGAGGCCAGGCTGCGCTCGGGTTCGCGCTCCTTCAGCTTGCGGGCCAGGGCGTCGTTGAGGGTGGCCAGGCGGCCGCCCAGCAGGGGTTCCATGATGACGATGGGGATCTCGCGCTGGTCCAGCTCGCCGTAGAGGTAGTTGGCGTTGACGTTCTCCTCCTCGATCTCGTGGGCGTAGTGCCAGTCGACGTAGTTCATCTGGATCTGGGCGAAGTCCCAGTGGTACTTCTCGTGCAGGGCCACCACCTTGTCGAACTCCGACTGCTGGCCGTGGAACGACCAGCCCAGGTTGCGGATGCGGCCTGCCTCGCGCTCCTTCACGAGGAAGTCGAGCATGCCGTTGTTGACGAAGCGCTTCTCGAAGTCGCTCGTGCCGTCGGGGTCCACGCCGCCGAAGGAGTGGAGCAGGTAGTAGTCGATATGGTCGACCTGCAACTTCTCGAAACTCTCGCGGTACATCTTCAGACTGGCCTCAGGGGTCCAGTTGCGGAAGTTGCTCATCTTGGTGGCGATGAGCCATTTGTCGCGCGGATGGCGTTTGAGGGCGATACCAGTGGCCTCTTCCGACATGCCGCGGAGGTAGACCGGGGCGGTGTCGAAGTAGTTGACACCGTGCTCGATGGCGTAGTCCACCATGCGGTTGATGAGCTCCTGGTCCAACTTGGCGTCGGGGTTGTCGCGCAGGCTTCCGCCCCCTTCGACGGGGAGGCGCATCATGCCGAAGCCCAGCAGGCTCACCTGCTGGCCGTGGGCATCGGTGCGATAGGTCATCTGGCCCAGCGGCACCTCGCCGTTCTGGAAGCCTTCGGCCGGTTGGCTGTTGGGGTTCTTGCACCCTGCCGCCACGGCGGCTCCGGCCACAGCCCCTCCGGCCATCACTTTCAAGAAGTTTCGTCTGTCCATATTATATTTGCAAATCACTAATCACTATCCACTACCCACTACTCACTACCCACTACTATCGCTTGTCGTTCTGCTCTTTGAGCTGCTTGCGCTTCTTGCCGCTCGACCAGAGGCCGTAGACCTCGCTGACGTTGCCGGCGGTGGAGAAGGCGTCGATCTTCTCGTCCTTCATCCAGGCAAGGATCTTGCTGAACTCGTCTTTGTTGAGCAGCACCTCCAGTTCGATGCTCTTCTCGCCGCTGTAGCCGCCGGTGACCTCGTAGAGGGTGCAGCCGCGGTGCAGCGTGCCGATGATGTACTGGCGGATGCGCTCATAGTCTTTCGACACGATGCAGAGGCGCTTGTGGTTGTTGAGCGACGCGGTGAAGTAGTCGACCACCAGACCGTTGATCCAGGTGCCGATGAGGCCGATGATGACCATGCGGAAGGGGTTGATGAAGAAGGCCGTGCAGCAGATGACGGCGCCGGCGATGGAGACCGAGGTGCCGATGTCGAAGTGCAGGTACTTGTTCACGATCTTGGCCAGGATGTCCAGGCCGCCGGTGGAGGCGTTGATGCTGAACATCAGGGCCTGCGAGGCCGAGAGGAGCAGCACGAAGCAGCAGAGGTCGAGCCACGGGTCGCCCATGACGCTCGGGGTGCCGGTCACGGGGTTGGGGTTGGCGATGCGCTCCCAGGGGAAGACGGCGTCCCAGAAGTTGGTCAGCGGGCCCAGAATGAGGGCCGTGTAGACGGTCTTGGCGCCGAATTCTTTGTTGATCAGCAGGAAGGCCATGATCAGCAGCACGATGTTGATGCCCAAGATCCAGTTGCCCAGGTTGCCGCCGAAGATGTTGACCAGCACGATCGAGAGACCGCTGATGGTGCCGATGATCAGTTTGCTGGGCACCAAGAAGTAGTAGACGGCTGCCGCAGTGACGGACATGCCGAGGGTCATGATGACCAATTCTTTCCAGAATTTCCAAGTACCCATGTACTTGACAAAGTCGATAAGTGTTTGTTTGATGTTCATTATTATTGTTGTTGTTTGTTTTTTTTCCATAGAATGGGGGACGGGCCTTTCAAATCTCCGTGTGAACGGCGCGGGCAGCGACGTGGATGGCCGTTACGGGACGGGCGGGGCAGTAGTACTCGCAGGCGCCGCAGCCGAGGCAGCGTGCCTCGTTGACAGCCGGCACCGGATGCCCCTGCTCGTTGGTCACCATGCTGATGGCCGCTGTCGGGCAGTGGCGCGCGCAGGCACCGCACTGATCCTTGCCGGTGGCCGACAGGCAGTTGCCCTTCGCCACCAGGGCCACACCGATGCTGATGGCCGTCTTCTCCTCCTTGGTCAGGGGGAGGATGGCCCCCGAGGGGCACACCTCGCTGCAGCGGGTGCAGGACGTGCGGCAGTAGCCGTCGATGTAGCTCATCTCGGGCTGCAGCAGGGTCTCCAGCCGGGTCGAGGGGCGCAGCACATGCTCGGGGCACTGGCTGACGCAGAGCTGACAGCTGGTGCAGTGGGACGAGAAGTGCTTGATGCCCTTGGCCCCGAAGGGTTTGAGAGGTATCAGGCGCTCGGGTACCGTCCTGCCGACGATGGCCGCCAGGCCGCCGTCGAGCTTCTGCTCCTGGGCCTGCACCGCCATCGTGGCACCCACGGCAGCCGTGGTGGCCAGGAACTTGCGGCGCGAGGAATCTACGCTTTCCGTTTTTTGCTCCCCTTCGAGGGGAGCTGTCCGCAGGACTGAGGGGTACCTGCTTTCCTCGTTCCGCTTGTCGCTCAGCGTGATGGCACCTGTCGGGCACTGGGCCAGGCAGTTCCAGCAGTCGACGCAGCGCGAGTGGTCCACCCGCTTGTGCTCGATGTCGATACACATGGACTTGCAGCCGTGCTCGCACTTGTGGCAGCCCACGCACTTGTCGGCGTCGATCCAGATGCCGAACAGGCGGTAGCGGCTCACCAGGCTCAGCAGCGAGCCCACGGGGCAGAGGGTGTTGCACCAGAGGCGCCCCATCGTGAAGCTCAGCAGGCCGATGACCACCAGCGTGATGATGGCCACCCACTGGATGGTGCCGCTGGCGTGCAGTCCGGTGACCATGCGGGCATAGGCGCTGTAGGGCGCTATCAGTACGACCATGCCGTTCAGGCACATGTTCACGCCTCCCACCATGAGCAGCGCGAAGAGCACCATCACCGTGTAGCGCAGTATGTTGGAAGGCTTGCGGTAGTGGAAGGGGCGTTTGCGGCCGAAGATGAGTTTGTGCATCCAGATGAAGATGTCCTGGAAGATTCCCATGGGGCACACCACGGCGCAGTAGAAGCGGCCGATGACCAGCGTGACCACCAGCATGGCGGCCACCAGGAGGAAGTTGCCGGCCAGCAGGGCCGGCAGCAGCTGCACCTTGGGCATCCAGCCCAGCCAGTGACGCAGCACTCCCGTGGTGTCGAGCAGCAGGGCGGTGATTCCCAGCAGCATCAGCGCTGCCAGCACAATGCGAACGTATTTCAGTACTTTCATAAGCTATTGGTTCTTGACTTTTAACGCTTAACTCTTAATTCTTCTTCAGCATCGCGTACACTGCCAGGCCGGCCACGCTCTTGATGCCGGTCTTGCGGGTGATGCTCTTGCGGTGGGTGTTGACGGTGTTGACGGCGATCGAGAGGCGCTGGGCGATCTCTTTGCTCGAGAGGCCTTGGGCCACCAGCTCGAGCACCTCCTGTTCGCGTTCGCTCAGGGCGTAGTCTTCGGGCGGCAGCAGCAGCATCTCCTCGATGGCGGCGTGCTTCTCCAGGTCGCGGCTCAGCTGCAGTATGTCGAACACCAGCTCCATCATCTCCTCGTTCAGCCGCTCGCCGGGGATGTATTTGTAGATGATCTGCGTCAGGTCCGAGAGCTTGTCCTTGATGTTGTCGTGGCTCTTTTGGTAGTGTTCGGTGACGGCGCGGCCGTGGCTCTCGCTGTCGTCCAGGCTCTCGATCATCTGTATCAGGTTGCGCTCCTCGCGGCGCACGTGGTCGCGCACCTCGCGGCAGTAGTCGGCAAAGTACTTCTTCAGGATGGTCGCCGACTGGTCGCCGACGTGCTCCACGATGTGGTCCAGGTGGTGTTGCAGGTGCGGCAGGCGCTCGTCGATGTAGTAGCGGTGGCTGGCCCGCAGGTGTTCGGCCACCATGCGGCGGTCGATGGCAGCCAGTTCCTCGTCGTCCGGTTGGAAGTCGTCGAAACTGTAAATATTGCACACCGTCAGGAAGAAATTGTCATCCACGCCGCACTCGCGACAGACCTCTTTGACGCTCTTGTCGCCAAAGCCAAGAGGTATGCCAAACCGAGGCAGCATAAGGATTAGGTCGTAGTTCGACGCTATCATGTCGGCCATCTTCATACGGCCAGTGAACATACTTCGTTTCATGCGGCAAAAATAGCAAAAAAAAATGATATAAGAATAAAAAGGTGAAATCATCCTCCCGCAGGGCCCCACGATGAGCCCTTTCGGGCTTCCGCCATCGGCGGATCGACACCCCATCCGTGATGCATTTATGCCTAGTTGATGCCTAGTTGATGCCTAGTTGATGCCTGGATGATGCCTGGATGATGCAGAGATGATGCAGAGGGGATGCAGAGGGGATGGACGGCGCGGAGGGGGTGGAAATGCTTTTTTTCGGCGGTTATATCTTTTTTTTGTACTTTTGCACCGCAAAATGATTAATAGATAGAAACTATATGAAACGACTTCTCTTCTCGCTGCTGGCCGCGGCAGTGCTGCTGTGCGGCTGCGCACGGCTGGCCGAAAAAGGCCCCAAGAACGTGATTCTCATTGTCGGCGACGGCATGGGCGTGGCCCAGGTCTACGCCTCGGTGGTGGCCGCCGGGGCCGACAACTCGGCTTTCCTGCGCTTCCCGGTGACGGGTTTCTCGCGCACCTACTCGCTCGACAAGTACCGCACCGACTCGTCGGCCGGCGGCACGGCCCTCACCACCGGCAGCAAGGTGGAGAACTACCACGTCAACTGGGCGCCCGACTCGAGCCGCCACCGCACCCTCTTCGACGACGCGGCCGACGCCGGCCTCTCCACCGGCTTCGTGGTGACCAGCGACGCCATGGATGCCACCCCCGCCTCGACCTACGGCCACGTGCCCTATCGCAAGATGTACGACACGCTGAGCCTCCAGCTCGCTCAGTGCCGCCACGAGGTGATGATCGGCGGGGGCTACAAGTATTTCCTGCCCGAGAACCGCAAGGACGGCCTGGCGCCGCTCGACACGCTGGCGCGCCGTGGCTACACCGTGGCCCGCTCGCTCGACAGCGTCCTGGCCTTCGGCGGCGACCGTCTGGTGGGACTCCTCTACGACGGCGACCCGCTGCCCGAGCCCGAGCGCGGCGATGTGCTGCGCCCCTGCTCGATGAAGGCCATCGAATTGCTGGGCCGCAACCCCAAAGGCTTTGCCATGATGATCGAGGGCTCGCAGATCGACTGGGCCTGCCACAACAACGACTCGGCCTACATGCGTGCCGAGCTGGCCGACTTCGAGCTGATGCTCCACGCCGTGCTCGACTGGGCCGAGCAGGACGGCCAGACCCTCGTCGTGGTCACCGCCGACCACGAGACCGGCGGCCTCACCCTGCCCGACGGCGACATCGAGGCCGGCACCAACGACGTGCGCTACCTCTGGGGCAGCCACACCGGCTGCATGGTCCCCGTGCTGGCCTTCGGCCCCGGCGCCGAACGCTTCACCGGCATCCAGCAGAACACCGACATCCCCCGCAAGATCCGCCAGCTCATGGGCTGGTAACCCTTAAACCTTAACCCTTAAACCTTAAACCATAAACCACACACCTTGATTAAATTCTGCGTCCGACTGGTGCAGCGCTGGTTGCCCGAACCCTTCATTTTTGCCATCGTACTCACCTTTGTGGCCGCCCTGCTGGCCATGCCCATCTGCCGTCAGACCCCGCTCGAGGTGGTCGAACACTGGGGCGGTGGCGTGTGGAACCTGCTGGCCTTCGCCATGCAGATGGCCCTGGTGCTGGTCTGCGGCTCCACGCTGGCCTCGGCGCCGGCCATCAAACGGGCCATCACGGCCCTGGCGCGCGTGCCGCGCACCCCGGCGGCCGCCATCGCACTGGTCACCGTCACCTCCGCCGTCGCCTGCTGGCTCAACTGGGGCTTCGGCCTCATCGTGGGCGTCATCTTTGCCAAGGAGATCGCCCGCCAGATGCAGGGCGTCGACTATCGCCTGCTCATCGCCTCGGCCTACAGCGGCTTCGTCGTGTGGCACGCCGGCCTCTCCGGCTCCATCCCCCTCACCATGGCCACCCCCGGCGAGGCCCTCGCCGTCGCCACCAACGGCGCCCTCACCGCCCCGGTGCCCGTGGCGCAGACCATCCTCGACCCGCACAACCTCGTCATGGTGCTCCTCACCATCGTCGGCATCACCCTCGCCAACACCCTGATGCACCCCAAGAAGGACGTCTTCGTGGTGAACCCCGACCTGCTGTCCGACGCGACCGACGCGTCTGATCCGTCCACCCCGTCCGACAAGCCCACCCCCGCCCAGCGCCTGGAGCGGAGTCCGCTGCTCTCATGGCTCATCGCCCTGATGTTCATCGTCTTCCTCGTGGTTCGATTGGGCTTCCGGGGCGGCAGCCTCGACCTCGGGGCGGTCATCATGATCTTCCTCGCCCTGGGCCTCTTGCTGCACGGCACGCCGGTGGCCTACGTGCGCGCCTTCGGCAAAGCCGCCTCCGGTGCCAGCGGCATCATCCTCCAGTTCCCCTTCTACGCCGGCATCATGGGCATCATCACCGGCATCGGTGCCAGCGGCATCTGCATGGGCACGGTGATCGCCGACGCCTGCATCCGCATCTCCAACCCCACGACCTACCCGCTGCTCACCTTCCTTTGTGCAGCCTTGCTCAACCTCTTCGTGCCCAGCGGCGGCGGCCATTGGGCCATCCAGGCCCCCATCATGTTCACCGCCGGGGCCGACCTCGGGGTCGATCCGGGCCTCACAGGCACCGCCATCGCCTGGGGCGACGCCTGGACCAACCTCATCCAGCCCTTCTGGGCCCTGCCGGCCCTGGCCATCGCCAAGCTCAGCGCCAAGGACATCATGGGCTACTGCCTGATCGACCTCCTGGTCAGCGGCGCCGTCATCTGCGGCGGATTGGTGATATGGGCCCTATAGGTCTTGATAGCTTCAGAAAACAAAACAACCACGCTATATGTTCGAGAGTATCATCAAGCACTACCCTGATTTCCCCAAGCCGGGGATTGACTTCATCGATGTGTTGCCGTTCCTGAACGACAAGAAGGCCTTTGGCGAGGCCATCGCCCAGATCGACCGCTGGTGCACCGCCCCGACGGTGGCCACGGTCGAGGCCCGTGGCTTCCTCTTCGCCGCCCCCTTGCTGGCCGTGAGCGACCACGTGCAGACCATCGTCCCCTTCCGCAAGAAGGGTAAACTGCCCTTTGCCGAGGGCGACCTGGTGCGGGTGGAGATAGAGAAGGAGTATGGAAGCGACGAGCTCTTCTACCGTCGGAGCGACTTGGCGGCAGCCCCCGCCAGCGGCGACTGCATCGAGGTGACCGTCCTCGACGACCTGCTGGCCACCGGCGGCACCGTGCGTGGCATCGTCGACTCGCTGCAGCAGCAGACCATCGGCGGCCGTCGCATCCGCGTCAAGGAGTTCGTCTTCCTGGTCGAACTGCCCGCGTTGGGCGGCCGACGCGTGATCGAGCCCATCGCTCCGGTGCATTCGCTGATGAGCCTCGAGGGGGTGGAGTAGCCCGCTAGAGCAGTTTGACGGCCACGAAGACCAGCAGCACCACGCAGTAGACCACCTTCACCACGATGCCTGCCATCATGCCGAGGAACGATCCCACGGCGGCACGCAGCGCGGGCTGAAGGTCTTGCTGTTTGATCATCTCGCCCACGAAGGCCCCCGCGAAGGGCCAGAAGAAGACGCCCAGCAGGCCCGTGGGCCCGAAGGGGAGGCCTACGACGGCCAGCACCAGACCCACCATGCAGCCCCAGACGCCATATTTCGAGCCGCCGAAGCGCCGCGTGGTGATCAGCGGAAAGACGTAGTCGAGCACCATCAGCACCACGCCGACCACGGCACTCCAGATGAGCCAGCCGTTGCTCACGTCGGCATAGCCGCTCAGGCGCGCCAGTAGCAGGCCCAGCCACGCCACCGGCACCGCCGGCGGCACCGGCAGAAAGACGGCCACCACGGCCACCAACAGGCACACAAAGGCCAGAATGATCAATGCGGTATTCATGTTTGGTTTAAAGTTTAAGGTTTAAAGTTTAAGGTTTAAGTGTTAAAGTTTGAGCGCGTCGAAGAGCGTGTCGAAGAGGGTGCGCAGGCGATCGCGGTCGGCGATCAGGGCGCGCAGCTCGGCCAGGGGGGCGGCGTTGGGCGAGGTGAGCCCGCCCGAGGCCGCCGTGCCGTCGAGCCACAGCCGGATGTAGCCCCCCTCGGCATACTTCTCGTGCAGGTGCTCCAGCGTGCGCTGCCAGTGGCCCTCGCGGTCGAGGGTGGGGTAGTGGGTGAGGCCGTACTCCACCGTGCGGCGCACGATGCGCTCGGGCTCCACGTCGCGGTCGGCCTCGGCCACGACGCGCCCCAGGAGCGACCGCGGCTCGCCGGTGGCCGAGGCGCGGTGGTCCTCGGCGGCCTGGGCGATGAGCTCCACGTCGCTCTCCGAGAACCATTGCCGCAGCTCGCGGCATTGCCTGACGATGCGGCCCGAGGCGCGGTGGTGCTCCTCGCGCCCCTCGGCCAGGCCCAGGTCGTGCATCGCCGCCGCCACGTAGGTGGCCGCCGAGGGCAGCAGCAGCATGGCGCGCGCCACGACGCGGCGTGCGTGGTCGGTGCGGTGGGCCGCGTCGAAGGCCTCGTAGCGCGGCAGCACCTCGCTCTCTACCCACTCCCGCAGGTCGGCCCCCACCTCGTCCCATCGCCACCACTCGTAGGCCAGCCGTTCGGAGCCGTCGGCCATGTAGACCGTGCCGCAGTGCACAAAGCCCGCCGCCGCCACGAGGTGCCGCATGGTGCGGTTGCTCTCGTGCGTGTCGATGCGGAGGTGGCGGTGGCGCCGCTTGGCGAAGTCGAACATCGCCGCCGCCACGCCGTGGGCTCCGTCGACCTTGGCCATGCGGTGCAGCGTGGCGTAGGGGCTCGACGGGTCGAGCCAGCGCCCGTGATCAATGCGGCCGTAGGTGGGCTCCGCGCCGGCCACCAGGGCGAAGGTGCCCACCGGCCGGTGGCCGTCGAGGACCAAAAACGAGCTCCGACCTCTCATGTCGGCCTGCAGCTGCTCGCGCGTGGGGTAGCCCACCCACTGGGTGCTGTTGCCCTCGGCGCGCATCAGGGCGCGCGAGTGGTCGTACATCGCCATCACGGCATCGACGTCGTGCACCGTAGTCGGGCGTATCTGGTATCGGTTCATATGGGGCATAACGCAGCGCGCCGCCATTTATTGTGTCGACGCCCGTGCCGACGGTCGACGTCTTGTGTCGTTCTCCACCCCTCCGAAATGCCCATGGTTACTAGGTGGCTCCGTGATGACTCCCTGATGACTCCCTGATGACTCTCTTAAAACCAGGGCAAAA
>OCVV011334016.1_pt1 | contig 11799 bp, 8 predicted proteins | sample 1539721 | NCBI WGS metagenome assembly OCVV01 (sample SAMN02144230, study PRJEB22623) | gut metagenome | biome: sheep rumen | host: Ovis aries | place: New Zealand | reverse complement strand
CATCCGGCAGCGCCCGCTGCTGCTGGAGAAGCTCAACAAGCTCGTCACCGTGCACACCGGCTACAAGGGTCTGGAAGTCACAGCCGAGGGCATCTGGTGCCAGACCAAGGAGGGCGAAAAGGTCCTCGTCCCCGGCACCACCGTCATCTGCGCGCTGGGCCAGCGGCCCCGCTGGAACGTGGCCCAGGAGCTCTATGACTGCGCGCCCTGGGTGCGTGTGATCGGCGACGCCAACGCCGTCGGCACCATCACCAAGGCCACCTATCAAGGACACCACGCCGCGCTGGATATTTAAGCGATGGCTTTTCGTCCTCAAAGATCTCATTCGATATGACCCTTCGCTTCAACTGCGGTGTGCTGTCCGGCACGCCGCAGTTGTTGTATATGGGGAGATTCCGCTTTTCCCGGGCGCTCTTTTCTCCCGCGCGTCTTTTCCGGAAGCGAGCGCGTCTCAGCGCTCATCAAAATCAGCATCGCCGTGTTCACGCCGCAGCTCTCCACTTTTCCCTGTATCAAAGAACACCACTCCTTCGTGAAAAGAGTGGTGTTGGTATTTCCCGCCGTGGGAAACGCTTATTGTCCGCAATGGGGATCCCGCTGCGCATTTCGGACTCGTACGCCCGATACGATCCGAAGCCTGAAAAGCCTGCGGATCTGCCGAATGAACGCAGATTCGCAGGCTTTTCAAGTTCAAAGATTGTCATTCTCCGCGGCTCTGTATCGGTCACGATAAGCCTTGGGAGTCATGTTTTTATGCTGCTTAAAAATCTTGCCGAAGTAGCTCTGAGACGGAAAGTGGACGTACTCGGCGATCTCCATCAGGGAGAGCTCGGAATACATCAGGAGATTGGCCGCGCGGAAGACCCGCTCTTCGTTGACATAGTCCTGAAGACACTGGCCGGTCTCCTTTTTGAAAAGCTTGGAGAGGTGGGTGGGGCTGATGCCAATGCTGTCGGCAATATCATCCAGATAGATCTTTTCCCGGTAATGCTTGCGCACGTAATCCTTGGCGCGCTCCACATGGCTGGAGGTCCGGGGTTTTTCCAGCTTCTGCTTGACGCGTACCGTCAATTCCTCAATGGCGCGGTTGCGGTAGTGCAGCAGATGGGCAGGATCCTGCGAGCTGTCACATTTCTGAATGTAGTATCCGCTCAGGCGGTAACCCTCTTCCGGCGGAATCCCGCCCTCGATGGCGGCCCGAGCACAAAGGGAAATGCCGATAATCGCCAGATTCCTCCAGTGAGAAGTCTCAGCGTGGGAGAGACGCCCGCTGTCCCGATCCATGCTCTCCGCCAAGCGAATCGCATCCTCTGTACGACCCTCCCGGATGGCCTGCATCAGCAGCTGCTCCTCACGATAACTGTGACGATAGGAGGCATCATCGTTTTCAGCTTCTTCCTTTAGCACAAATTGAAGCTGGTCCGTCCGAATGCCCCGTTCGCTCAGACTGATCAGCTGATTGAGCTGCATCAATTCCTCATTTTCCAGATTCCCGTTCTTTAACGCGGAATTGGTCAGAAGGATCATATTTCGGATCTCAGGGAGAGTAAAGCAGGGCAAAAGTCTTGCTTCTTCGTGCTCGATTCCGTAGAGGGTACACATCTGCCGCCGCTTGGACGCGCTCAATCGTTCACTGCACATTGGTCCCATATACAGACAGCCATCCCCGGCATGCAGAGCGGCAAAATATACACCATCCTTCTCTCTTAACAGGAAGGGCGCTCTCTGTCCGGCGATACCGGAACGAAGCGCGTCCCTGATCCGCGCGCACTGCATAAGGGGGCTGTCCTGTATGCTGTCAAAGAAGGCGACCAGACTGCCGTCCGGCGCTTCGTAGACCAGATCCACCTTGATGACAGAGCAGAGGATGCGGATATGGTTTTCTGCCATGGTCAGGCCCCTCCCGTGCTTTTTTCTTCAGCATATCACAACGAGGCCAAAATGAAAACAAAAAATACAGGAAAACGATAGTCCTTTCCTGTCCTTTGTGGTATGATAACCGCATATTGCTGACAGATGCTGCAGGAGGTCATAATATGGCTGCTGTCAATCGAGGAAAATGGATCTGCCCCCCGGGAAGCACATGCGAAACGATCGGTCAAACGCAGCTCGTCTGCTTCCGAAAGAAACTCAGTCTTTCCGGCTCAAGCGAAAAGATGCCGGTTCGCATCTCGGCGGATAGCCGATATAAACTCTATGCCAACGGCGAGCTTGTCTGCTTCGGACCCTGCAAGGGAGATGACAAGCGCCGCTATGCGGACGAACTGGATCTGCGGCCGTACTTGAAAACGGGTCAAAATCTTCTGGCGGTGGAAGTGCTGTTTGTCGGGAGCGACGCCTGGAACAGCAACCACAGCCTGTTCACGGCCGGGCTGAACGGCCTGTATCTGGAGGGGATCGAGCCTGAGGGCTGGCGCTGCCACAGCTGCGATACGGTCCGCTTTTTTGCCGAGGAAGAGGGCTTCTCCCCGCTGCACATCCATGAAAAAGCTGCCGGAGACCTGGCTGCGGACGGGTGGAAAGACATGGATTTCGACGACAGCGGCTGGGACACGGCTGAGCTCTGCGCTGACGAGAAGGTTCCGGCAATCCTCCGTGGGGAGAATCTGCTCCCGCGCCCCATTCCCTTTATGGAGCAGAAGCCCCACGCCTTCACGCTGCCGCTGCATACGGTTGCGGCGCACAGTGAGGAGCGCTTTGTCCTGGACGCCGGGGAAGAGATGACCGCGTTCCCGCGGCTCTCCGTCAGCGGCGGAAAAGGCGCAAAGATCGAGCTTCTCTACAGCGAGTGCTATGTGACGCCGGAAGGAAAAGCCAATCGGCTCGATCCTGTGAAGGGGCATCTGGAGGGCTACGCGGATACCTATATGGTCGGAAACTCCTGCGGCGAGGTCTATGCGCCCTTCTGGTTCCGGACCTTCCGTTTCCTGCAGGTCACGATCCGCACGGCGGAGGAGCCGCTGGAGCTGAAGGCTCTGCGCTATGACGAGACAGGCTATCCCCTGGAAGTCAGGACCTCGGTCACCACCTCCGATCCGACGCTCACGCCGGTCTGGGATATCAGCCTGCGCACCCTGCGACGGTGCATGCATGACACCTATATGGACTGCCCCTTCTATGAGCAGCTGCAGTATGTACAGGATACCCGCTCGGAGATCCTGTACACCTATGCCGTCTCGGCAGACGACCGGCTGGCCCGGCAGGCGATCGACGATTTTGCCTGCTCCCAGCGCCCCGACGGGCTGCTCAACGCCTGCTATCCCAACAAAAACGCCAACGTGATCCCCGGCTTTTCTCTCTACTACATCCTGATCCTGCACGATCACATGATGTACTTCGGAGACAAGGCACTGATCCGGCAGTATCTGCCCACCGTGGAACGGATCCTGCAGTTCTTCCGCAGCCACCGCACGCCAAGCGGCCTTGTGGATAAGGTGGGCGGTGTCAACGGGGAGGAGGCGGTATGGTCCTTCATCGACTGGGCCGGGGAGTGGATGCCCACTTCCGGAATGCCGACGGCGGGACTGTACGGTCCGCTTACGATGGAAAGCCTGCTGGTTCTCTACGGCCTGCAGAAGGCGGCGGAGCTGGCGGACTGGATTGGGGAAAAAGCACTGGCAGAGGCTTGGCGGGAGGATGCCGAGGCGCTGCTGAAAGCGATCCGCCGGGAGTGCATGGACGACAGCGGCATGCTCACCGACGGGCCGGGTCGAACGGAGCTGAGCCAGCAGGCGCAGGTCTTCGGCGTGCTGACCGGGACCCTGACGGAGGCGGAAGGGCGGCGGAACCTGCTGCGCACGGTGGAGGACCAAACGATCACCCAGTGCACGGTGGCCATGTGCTTCTATCTGTTCCGGGCGCTGGAGAAGACCGGGCTCTACGAATATACCGACCGGTACTGGGACCTCTGGCGCGGGATGGTTGAAAACGGCTGCAGCACCTGCGTGGAATCGCCAGGGAGCTATGCCCGCTCCGAGTGTCACGCCTGGGGTTCGCTGGCGCTCTATGAGCTGCCGACGGTCATCCTCGGCGTGCGTCCTGCCGCGCCGGGCTACGAGAAGATCCAGGTGCGCCCGGTCCCGGGTGTGTTGACGTCCGCTTCCGGCACGGTGCATACACCGAAAGGCGATCTGAACGTCGCCTGGGAGAGGGCCGGCGAAGAATGGAATCTGCAAATCAGCGGAGACGCAGAAGCCGTCCGACGGATCATCCCAAACAAAGAACAAAAATAACAGAATAAAGATAGCAAAATGACTTCCTTTCCTTTACAATGAAGGCAAGGAAGTCGGTTTTTATTATGTTGGGAGGTACACATGGATAATCGCTTTTACGGCGTTGGCGAGCCGCTGATCCAGCGGCAGAGGGACCAGGGGATCGATGCTCCGGCCTATCTCGATCTGGTCAAGGGCCTGGGCTGCAGCGCCTACCGCGCCTGGATGCACCTGACGGAGCTGCTGGTCGATCCCACGACGCCCAACGCGGAGGAAGTGGAGCGGCACAGACGTCTGCTGGACCGGGCCGCTGAATTGAATATCGAAGTCACGGCCATGAGCCACGAATGGTTTTTGCCGGAGGGCTGCAAGCAGCGGAAAGGGCACGCCATGCCAAGGCGCGACCTGACGCCGGGCAGCCTCTACATGCAGACGCTTCAAATGCTGGAGACGAGCTGGTACACCATGGTTTCCCTCTTCCCCCAGGTCGCGATCTGGGAAGTGGGCAACGAGTGGAATCTGAACGTCTTTCTGCACCCGGACGGTTTTCTGGACTCGGATATGTCCGAGCCCTTTACGGCGGATGAGAAGATGGACATTGCGGTGGACATGATGTTTTTTGCCGCCCGCGGCGTCCGCCGGGCCAATCCCAAGGCAAAAGTCGCGTCCTTCTCTCCGGCGCTGTCTACGCCCGGCCTGGGCGGGGACATGCCGGATTACCTCCCGGTGATGTACGGCGTGGCCTGGACCCTGGACAAGGTCTACTCCCGCATCAAGAGCGGAGAATTCTGGTCCACCGAAACGGATGACTACTTCGACCTCGTCGCCTGGCACCCCTATGTGTTCACCAACCGGGATGTGCCGGATGCGGATCTGTTTCTGGACGTGGACGAGCCGGACCAGCTCTGGAAGAGCTACAACGACGCGGCCTACAAGGTGATGAAGAAGTATGGCGACGGACACAAGCAGGTGCTGCTGACCGAGTCCGGCTTCACCGACTGCGGCAATCCGGAGTGGGAAAAGCGCTACGCCGGGTATAACAAAAAGATGCTGGCAATCGCGCGGGAGCTGCCCTATGTGCGCACGCTCCACAACTTCCGGCTTCTCAACGAAAATGCCATGCTCCGGCGCGGCGGCATCGAGCAGAACCAGATCGGCGGTCTGACGGAGGTCTACTTCGGTCTCTTCACCGATCCGGAGGATGGCTGCAAACCCCGCGCCAGAGCAACGGCGATCCAGCAGATGACCGGCAGCGCGGCGGATTTGGAAGAACTTGGCGCGAAAGTCGCGCAGACAAGACGATAAAAAGGGAGGATCACCATGGCAGAGTACATGGTACAGACCAACAGCGGCAAGGTCAGAGGCTACGAGAGAGACGGCATCGTGGAATACCTGGGCATCCCTTACGCTGAAGCTCCGGTGGGCGCGCTGCGCTTCAAGCGCTCCCTTGCCAAAGCCCCCTGGGAGGGCGTGTTCGACGCGAAGGAATACGGCTCCCCGGCGGTACAGTTCGACGAGGGCAAGCCCCGCGGCAGCGAGGACTGCCTGTTCGTGAATGTCCAGCGGCCGCTGGAGGGCGAAAAGCTCCCGGTCTTTGTGTGGATCCATGGCGGCGGATACAACACAGGCGCGGCCAGCGACGGGATCTACAACGGCAAGGCCTTTGCCCGGGACGGGCTGGTGTTCGTCTCCTTCCAGTACCGCATGAACGTGCTGGGCTACTATGACTTCACCACCTTCCCCGGCTGCGAGAACTTTGATTCCAACTGCGGCCTGTCAGACCAGATCCTGGCGCTCAAGTGGATCCATGAGAACATCGAATTCTTCGGCGGCGACCCGAATCGCGTCACCATCGCGGGCGAATCCGCAGGCGGCGCCTCCGTTGTCAATATGCTGGCTGTCCCCTCCGTGAAGGGCTACTTCCAGCAGGCCATCGCCCAGAGTGCCCTGCCCAACTGCGTGACCACCCATCAGGTGGCCCGCGCCAACATCGCCCTGTTCCTGGAGGGCATGGGATGGACCGAGGCGGAGATGGCGGAGAAGCTCCTCACCGGCGACCCTTACAGCTTCCTCAAGGGCAACAACTATGTGGCCCTGCATCACCAGTACCGCAATCCCGGCATGTTTCTGCCCTCTCCGGTGCAGGACGATCTGCTGCCCGTGCGGCCCATTGACGCCATCCGCGGCGGCAGTGCCGAGGGCGTGAAGCTCATCATCGGCACCAACATGCACGAGGGCACCATGTTCGTCCATCCGGAGAACACGGGCTTCCCCAACTCCTGGACCATGATCGCCGAGATGCTGGAGAAGAACAAGCACGCCGACGCGATCCCCGACGTGGTGGGCTTCTATCATCCCTCCGCCCGGGACTCCTTCGTGATGTTCCAGCACCAGAACGACCAGGACGGCGGCAAATTCGGCGGCAGCGGCGACCACCGGCAGATCGGCGGCGATCCCTTCATCCGCTTTGCCACAGACTACGCCTTTGAAATGCCCGCCATCAAGGTGGCCATGGGGCAGAAGAAGTACACGGACGACGTGTGGATGTACCGCTACGAACTTGTCACTGCCTCCGGCGTCGCCACCGGCTGGAAGACCAGCCATGCCTTCGAGCTGCCCGCCGTTTTTGAAAACAAGGACTTCCACTTCAGCCACTTCGTCTTCGACGGAGAGCCGGAGGAGGTCTTTGACAAGATTGCTGCCGAGATGCACGGCGACTGGGTGCGCTTTACCAAGACCGGTGAGCCGAATCCCGACTGGGCTCGCTTCGAGGGTGCCAATTCCCCCGTGCGGATCTTCAACCGCGACACCCGCACCGAGCAGCTGGATCGCCGTCACCTGATGCAGATCTGGGGCGACATGCGGTTCTACGAAGTATAACAACAAGTTGTGCCAAAATAAGAATAAAAATTACAGAATATTTGTAGAGCAAAAGCTTGCGGCCTGCTATCATACAATCAGAAGGAAGTCATGGAAATGTGAGGATCTGCACTTCCCGGACTTCGGAGAAAAGAAAACCGCAGCATATTATTTTGAGGAGGAAAAAACCATGGCAAAAGAACTCGGCCTTGACAAAGACGGCCAGCAAAAGCATCTTCGCCCGGTAGATTACCTTACCGACTCTCTCGGACAGTTTGGTCTGAACTCCATCAACCAGCTCACCGGACAGCTCACCTATTTCTACACCACCAAGGTCGGCCTGGCCTCCGCCACCGTTGCGACGGTCCTGCTGATCTCCAAGATCTTCGACGCGGTCACTGACCTCTTCATGGGCAAGATTGTGGACAAGACCAACACCAAGACCGGCAAGGCCCGCCCCTGGCTGCTGCGCATGGTCATCCCCCTGTTCCTGGCCTGCGTGCTGCTGTTCACGGTTCCCAAGGGAATGGGCGGCTTCCGCTACGTCTACGCCCTGGTCACTACCGTCTTCGCCTCCGCCATTGTCTACACCGCCATCGCCGTTCCTTACTACACCATGATGTCCTATAAGACCCGCAGCTCGGAAGAGAAGGGCAAGATGGGCACCTGGCGTGCGGCTGTCGGCTATGCCATCGGCGTAGCTTGCGGCATTGGCTTGATCCCCATCACCGTGGCCCTGGGCGACGATCAGATGGCCTGGGTCAAGTTCGGCGCCATTCTGGGCGTACTCTCCGCGATCTGCCTGTTCATCACCTACAAGTTCTCCCGCGAGATCTATCATGACGAGGGCGCCATGGCTGAGAAGGAAGCCAAGGTCGGCATCCTGCAGGGTATCAAGATGCTCCTCACCAACAAGTACTGGATCATCATCACCCTCGTCGGCGTGGCCATGAACATCATGTACGGCGTCATCCTTGTGGCTCCCATGTTCTACGGCTCCATCATCATGGATAACCCCGGCTTCTACTCTACCGTCAACACCGTCAACATCTTCCCCTCCGTCATCGGCTTCCTGACCGTCGGCTTCTGGATCAAGAAGTTCGGCCTGACCGGCACGGCCAAGTGGGCCTGCGTGATCGGTGTTGTCGGCTGCATTATCCGCATGGCCATGCCCATGAACTCCATCATGTTCCTGGCTGGCGGCTGTCTCATGATGTATGCCACCATTCCTCTGATCTCCGTTCTCCCCGCTATGACCCTGAACACCGCCGAGCAGAACATGCAGAAACACGGCGTGCGCATCACCGGTATGACAAACGCCTCAAACTCTTTCGTCGGCAAGCTCGGCGGCGGTGTGGGCGGCTCCCTGATCGGCTGGGTCCTGGCCGCGGGCGGATACGACGCCTTCCTCGCCAAGGGCGCAGGCCTTGCCAACCTGACCGGCGCTCTGAAGGGCTCTGTCTTTGCACTCAACTCCTACATTCCTCTGGCTATGTTCGTGCTGATCTTCCTGTTCCTCTTCAAGTATGATTACGAGGAGAAGCTCCCCGCCATCATCAAGGATAACGAGCGGATCGAGGCCGAGATGCTGGCCAAGGGCGAGTAAGCCAATATCGAATCAAAACATACAGGGATGTGTTCATCACATCCCTGTTTTTCAAAAAGGAGGAAGTTTGATGTTTTACCGGTTTCCCGAAAACTTTGTCTGGGGTGTTGCTACCGCCGCCGCGCAGATCGAAGGCGCTGCCTTTGAGGACGGGCGAGGCCCCTCTATCTGGGACGTGTTCAGCCGCCTGCCCGGCAAGATCAAGAACGGCGGCGTCCCGGACGTCTGCTGCGACTCCTATCACAACATCGAGCGGGACGTGGCTCTTCTCAAGGATTTGGGCGTAAAAGCCTACCGCCTGTCCTTCTCCTGGTCCCGCATCCTTCCGGACGGGATCGGGGAAGTCAATCCCGCAGGGATCGACTACTACAAACGCCTGCTTACCGCATTGAAGGAAGCGGGTATTCAGGTAAACGCCACGATCTACCACTGGGATCTGCCCTATGCCCTGCAGATAAAGGGCGGCTTCGGCAACCGGGCGATCCTCGGCTGGTACTTGAACTACGCTTCCATCCTCTTTGACAAGTTCGGCGATCTGGTGGATTACTGGGTCACCTTCAACGAGCCCATCGCGACCTATGTGGGCCATGCCAAGGGCTTCTTCGCCCCGGGCCTGACGGACGAGAAATATGCCCGCCAGTGCATCCACCACCTGCTCCTCTGCCACGGGGAGGCCGTCAAGCTCTTCCGGGAGAAGCAGCTGCCCGGTCAGATCGGCGTGGTGGTGGACGTGTGGAAGCACTATCCCGCCCGGCCGGACAACGTCGAGGACGTTGCCAGCGCCGTGAGGAACAACGAGATCGAGGGCTACGGCATGTTCCTGCACCCGCTCTTCCTCGGCGGCTACAGCGAGGAGCTGACGGCCTATCTGGAAGAGACCGGTTTCATGCCGAAAATGGAAAAGGGCGACATGAACACCATCTGCCAGAAGCTGGACTTTTACGGCCTGAACTTTTATAATGGCTTATACGACAACGCTGATGAGTACCGCGCTGCCGCGGAGGGCGGCAACTTCCAGAACCGCCCGGAGCAGCATCTGGAGGCGGTCTACGACGTGCTGCACATGCTGGTGGAGGACTACGGGATCGACATCCCCATCTACATCACCGAAAACGGCGTAGCTCAGGACGACGGCCCGGACCGGGAGGCGATCCTGAACGACGACGAGCGCATCGCCTATGTGTCGGAGACCCTGCGCCATGTGCGCCGGGCCATGGACGACGGCATCGACGTGCGCGGCTACTACCTCTGGTCCCTGATGGACAATTTCGAATGGTCGGCGGGCTTTGCCGCCCGCTTCAGTCTGTACTATACCGACTATGAGAGAATGGAACTCATCCCAAAAAAGAGCGCGGGCTGGTACCGGGATGTGATCCGAAACAACGGATTTGAGGAATGATTTGAGAAAGGAGAGAGCAACGTGAAACCTGTCAAAACCGCCGTCATCGGCTGCGGCGCCATCAGCGATATCTATCTCGGCAATATGATCAGCAAGTACGTCACGCTGGACGTGGTGGCCTGCTGCGCCAGCCACCGGGAAAACGCGGAGAAGAAGGCCGCCCAGTACGGTATCCGCCCCGCCGCCACCGACGAGATTCTGGCAGATCCCGAGGTAGAACTGGTCGTGGTGCTCACCCCGGCGCCCAGCCACTATGAACTGGTGAAAAAGGCGCTGCTGGCCGGAAAACACGTCTATACCGAAAAGCCCATCGCCACGGAACTCTGGCAGGCGAAGGAGCTGGTTTCCCTGGCGAAAGAAAAGGGCCTGCTGCTGGGCGCGGCGCCGGAGACCTTCCTGGGCAGCCTCCTGCAGACCGGGCGCAAGGCGCTGGATGAGGGGCTGATCGGCGAGATCACCTCCTTCCATGTGGCGGCCAACCGGGATCTGACCGTGCTGGCGAGCCTCTTCAAGTTCCTGCGCCAGCCGGGCGGCGGCATCTGCTACGACTACGGTGTGTATTATCTCACGGCGCTGGTCTCTCTGCTGGGGCCAATGTCGGAGGTCTTTGCCAAAGTGGGCAACCACGCAAAGACCCGCCCCAACGTCGTACCCTTCAGCCCGGAGTTCGGACAGGACTATATCTACGACAACGAGGCCCAGGTCAACGCCATCCTCACCACGAAGAGCGGCGTCACCGGCACCTTCTCCCTGAACGGGGACAGTGCCATGCAGGATCAGGCCTATTTCACCATCCAAGGCACCAAAGGGATTTTGCAGCTGGGGGACGCCAATCAGTTCGGCGGCGAAGTCCGTTATTTGCCGAATGACCCCCGGGAGGCCGTATGGCAGATCCTGGAGCCGGTATCGACCCTGTCGGACAACTGCCGGGGGCTCGGCGTGGCGGACATGGCAAGATGCATCCGCGAGGGCGGCACCCCACAGGTCAGCGCCGCAATGCCATGCCATGTGCTGGATGTGATCGAGAAAATCATGGAGAGCGGGAAGAGCGGCCGGGTTTGCGCGACGGAGACCGTCTGTGAGCGCCCCGCCGCGTTTGAAGGCTGGAAGGAACTGCTGAAATGATCGTGCAGGCCAATTCCCATCTGGGCTTCGTGTGCCATGATTTGGACAAAAGTGTGCGGTTTTACGAGGAGATCCTGGGCTGCAAAGAGAAATTCAGCCTCTATTACGGCGACATGATCCCGCCGACTGCGGAGGAGCGCGCGCAGGTCCCGCCCGAAGTGTTGGCGCGTCTGGAGGCATTGAAGGACGTCCGATGGATCGTCTATCTGGAGTGGATGGACGGCTATTTCATTGAGCTCTTCAACGAGGTGGACGCCCACATCGAGAACCCGTATCACCCGGCCAATTACGGCTATACCCATTTTTCTTTTGTGGTGGACGATATGCAGGCCTTTTATCAAGAGCTCATCGACAAAGGCCTGGCGGATATCATCGATGTGAAGCCACAGCTCAACTGCGATCACACCTGGGCCCTGTGGTTCCATGATCCGGACGGCAACCGGATCGAAGTTCATCAGTATACGGAACGTTCGTTTGAATTGATCGGAAGAAACTAAGGAGGAAAACGCAGTTTTCCCCAGGCTGTCAAAAAACCTCGTTGCAGCGCCAGATGACAGAGCAGCGGGGGAGCTCGAGGGGGCAAGGCCCGCCTCGAGTAC
>OCVV011251175.1_pt1 | contig 11799 bp, 8 predicted proteins | sample 1539721 | NCBI WGS metagenome assembly OCVV01 (sample SAMN02144230, study PRJEB22623) | gut metagenome | biome: sheep rumen | host: Ovis aries | place: New Zealand | reverse complement strand
ATCTTCTATATATAATAATACCAGCTTTTATTATTAAATATGGAATTAATAAAGAAAAATTAGTTCTAAATACTTTTAGAAATATAAGAATATTAAGTAGTAATCAAAAAAGTAAAATGATTAAAGCTTATTATTCTAGTATACCAATATTTTATAATGGTAATTATTCTACTAAAAAAATAATGAAAATAAAAAATTATAATAAAATAAGTCTAATAGATTTACTTGACAACTTAGTCCATGAATTTAATCATGCTATTAATTCTTATTATAATGAAATTAGACTAACTAAAAATTACTTATATTTAAGAACAGGTCTAACGTATCGGGTATATCGTAAGAAAGACTTATCATTTGTTAGAAAAGATAAATCATATCTTTTAGAAGAAATTATTAATACCAAACAGACTGAAGAAATAATTAATATAATTAAGCAATTTAATTCTAATAATTCTACTATAAGTAATACAATATATGCAATTAATAGTGAAACTAATTATCATTATAATTCTAATTCTTATTATTTAGAAAGTTATGTCTGTAAACAGATATTAGAAAATAAAACATTTATAAATACACTTGCTAATCTAAGATTAAATGGAGAAGTATATGATATTGAAAATTGGTTTGATAATATTGTGGGACAAAAAGATAGTTATAAATATTTAATAGAATTATTAAATAAAGTCTATGATTTAGAAATAGAATATACTAATAAGAAATTATTTAAATCATTTACTTTAAGTAAAATAAGGGATACATCTAAAAAAATAATGTATATAGTTACTAAATTTAATAATAATGTTAATTTTAGATAATTAAAAAAGAGTTATTTAATATTTATTGTACTTATGAGAAGATAGAGCTTCCTAATATTGAATATAGTGGAGTTAGTAATTTAATTTGTGTGGAGGAGGAAAAGATTCTTGTATTAGTTAGAACTTTTAAAAACTTTGAAGAAATAGTTAAAAGTAGCTAAATGTAGGAATAATTTTTATAACTTTATATTTATTATCAAAGATATAATGGTGGGTGTTATTCACTAGAGACAATTATGATACAAGAATGAATAAAAATACATTTGAGACAAATACTTTTGTACATTATTTTTCTAATTAATCATGATTTTTACTAGAGATAAAGCAATAAAACTCTAGTATTTTTTTTTCTATTGTGATATAATGACAAGCGACGCAAGTATGAGAGAGGTGTTACTTATGGAAAGAAGAAATGTCGCAATTATTGCTCATGTTGATCATGGTAAAACAACAATTGTTGATGGAATACTAAAACATTCGGGAATGTTTAGAGATAATGAAGATGTTACAAATTTATCAATGGACTCTAATGCTATTGAAAAAGAACGTGGAATTACTATTTTAGCTAAGACAACAGCTATTGATTATAAAGGGGTTAGAATAAATATTTTAGATACTCCTGGTCATGCTGATTTTGGTGGTGAAGTTGAGCGTATAATGAACATGGTTGATGGTGTTATCCTTGTAGTAGATGCTTACGAGGGTGCTATGCCTCAAACTAGATTTGTTTTGAAGAAAGCTTTTGAAGCACATGTAAAGCCTATTGTTGTTATTAATAAGATAGATAAACCTGCTGCTCGCCCTAAAGAAGTTTTGGATGAGGTATTAGATTTATTTATTGAACTTGGAGCTGACGATGATGCTCTAGATTTTAAAACAATATATGCATCAGCTATAAATAATACATGTTCATATGATCCAGATCCTACTAAGCAAACTCCTGGACTAGGTGAAATATTGGATACTATTATTGAAGAAATTCCTGCACCTAAGGGAGATAAAAATGCACCATTACAATTTCAACCTGCTTTATTAGATTATAATGAATTTGTTGGCAGAATAGGAATTGGTAAAGTTCATAATGGTAAAATAAAAACAGGCCAAATGGTATCATGTTGTCGCCTAGATGGTACTATTAAACAATTTAGAATTCAAAAATTATTTGGTTATTATGGTTATAATAGAATAGAAATAGAAGAAGCAGAAGCTGGAGATATAGTTGCAGTAGCAGGCCTTGCAGATATTTCAGTAGGTGAAACTTTATGTGAAGTAGGAAAAGAAAATCCACTTCCAAAATTACATATTGATGAGCCAACTCTACAGATGACTTTTGGTACTAACTCATCACCAATGGTTGGTAGAGATGGTAAGATTGTGACTGCCAGAAAAATAGGAGAGCGTCTTGAACGAGAGACTCAAAGAGATGTTTCTCTAAAGGTAGAACAAGCAACTAATGAATCTTTCTTAGTAGCTGGTCGTGGAGAACTTCACTTATCAATTTTAATAGAAAATATGAGAAGAGAGGGTTTTGAATTAGAAGTATCAAAGCCACAAGTAATTATAAAAGAAATAGATGGCGTAAAATGTGAACCTTTTGAAGACCTACAAATAGACGTTCCAAATGACTATATGGGAGGAGTAATAGAAGCACTTGGAGTGCGTGGCGCTAATATGGTTTCTATGAATACTATAGGTGATCAAACAAGACTTATCTATGTAATACCATCTCGTGGTTTAATCGGATTTGGACCTGATTTTATGACTTTAACTAAAGGTTATGGTATTATGAATCATACTTTTAAAGAGTATATGCCTGTAGAAAGTGTTGATATTGGTGAGAGAAAATTTGGTGTTCTTGTATCATCTGAAAATGGAGCAGCAACTGCTTATTCAATAGGAAATTTAGCCGATCGTGGAACAATGTTTATCGAACCAGGTACAGAAGTTTATGAGGGAATGATTGTTGGAGAATCTAATAGAGAAGACGATTTAGCAGTCAATGTTATAAAAGGAAAGCAATTAACTAATACCAGAGCAGCGGGATCAGATCATACTGTAGTTCTAAAAAGACCACGTCCAATAACTTTAGAATATGCACTTGATTATATTAATTCAGATGAATTAGTCGAAGTAACACCAAACTTTATTAGGTTACGTAAAAGAATATTAAATACAGAAGAAAGAAAAAAATTTGATGCACGTAAGAAGAATAAATAAAAATGTAATAAATAAAAAATAAAATAGCTATAATTTAGCTATTTTTTCTTGAATATTTGTTTTTTATTTAATATAATGTAATTAAGATAGAGGTGGGAAAATGAACCAAGGAAATCAAAATATGCAAAATAATCAACAAAATCAAGAAATGCAACAATTATCACAAGAAGAATTACAAAAGACACAAGTTTTAAATTTGCAAGACTTTGAAGAAACAGCACGCTATGAAAAAATGACTAGTAAAAAGCCAGCCATAATAGTTGCTTTAATAGGTGTTTTATCAATATTTTTTGGAACGGCTTTTGGTGTTGTTCAAACATTGAATAGTTCATCTACAAAAAAAGATACTAGTACTATTGAAAAAAGGGAAACTACTCCACAAAGTGATACTATAACTTGTACTTTAAATCAAGCAGGTCTAGCCGATGGAACAGATCAAGCATATAGTATTGTCTATACATTTTCTAGTAATAAATTAACTAAATTTACTAGAACGACAACGATTATGCCTACAGCAGGAAATGTAAATGGTCCTACAGCAATAGAAAATTATAAGCAGGCTTTTATTCCTTATTTAATATCATTAAATGGTTACCAAGTAACTCTTGTACCATCAGGTGAAGGAATAGTTGCGACAACTTCAGTTGATTATTCGAAATTAGATTTGTCTACTTTTCCAGAGGCTCAGCAAGCCACTCCATATACAAAAATTGATTATGCTGCTGGAACTGATAAAACTAGTTTGCAAAGTGATATGTTTTCACATGGATATACTTGTCAATAAAACTTCTTTAGAAGTTTTTTTCTTTAAAAAAACTGCCGTTTAGGCAGCTTTACTATTTGATTGTTCTTTTCTTAAAGTTCTAATTTCTTTAGTTGAAAGTCTAACTTTAGTACCATCTTCAAGTCTATATACTTGTAAGTTTAAATTTTGTCTCTTTTTAGTAGCATTTAAAGCATGAGATCTTATATTTTTAACGTTATCACGTCTAGTAGTAATATTTACTGCCATACTATCCCTCCTTTGGTATTACTTCGTTCTGCTTAATAACTTTATCATAAAACCTATTTAAAGTCAAACAAAATCAAGAGTTTTTATATTATTAACAAATAATAATAATATTATGATAAAATAAAAAAGAGGAGGTATTAGTTATGTATATTCCACTTTATAATAAAAGTAATTATAATTTATTATCTAGTCTATTAAAAATAGATGATATTGTAAAATTTGCTAAAAATAATAATCTAACTAGTATCTCATTAACTGATAGTAATATGTTTGGTACTATGGAATTTATAAAAAAATGTGAAAAAGCTAATATAAGGCCAGTTATTGGTTTAGAAATAAATTTAGATAATTTTAAAATTGTATTATTTTGTAAAAATTATAAGGGTTATCAAATTCTTATTAAGTTATCTACTATACAAAGTGAGAGAAAAGTTACTTTAGAAGATTTAAATAAATATAGGGAAGAAGTAATTGCTGTAGTACCTTTTGAATATATTAATTATTTTGAGAATATTAAAGATATTTATTCTGATTTATATGTTGGTTATCAAAATAAACAAGAAGAAAAAGAAGCTTTATTATATACTAAGAATATTGTGTTTTTTAGAGAAAGTTTATATTTAAATAAAGAAGATGACTATTATCTTCCTTACTTATATAGAATAAGAGATGCTAAAACTATTTCTAGTGATGATATTTATGAAACTATTAATCATGAATTAAATATAAATAACTTATTAGATTTAACTGATAATATTGGTTTGATAAACTCTATGAAGATTGCTGATAGTTGTTGTTTAGTTTTTCCTAAAAGAGAGATTCTTCTTCCTATATATGATTGTGATGATCCTGAAAAGTATTTATTTGAGTTATGTAAAGTAGGACTTAATAAAAGATTAAGTGGAAATATTTCCAATAAGTATAAAGAGAAATTAGTTTATGAATTAAAAATTATTAATGAAATGGGTTTTGCTAATTACTTTTTAATAGTATATGACTATATAAAGTTTGCTAAAAAAAGTAAAATATTAGTTGGTCCTGGTAGAGGTAGTGCAGCAGGATCTTTAGTTGCTTATTCACTAGGGATCACGGATATTGATCCTTTAAAATATGACTTATTATTTGAAAGATTTTTAAATCCCGAAAGAAAAACTATGCCTGATATTGATACTGATTTTCCTGATAATAAAAGAGATATTGTTGTTAATTATGTTAAAGAAAAATATGGTGAGAAAAGGGTTAGTGGAATTATTACTTTTGGAACACTAGCAGCTAAACAGGCAATTCGTGATACTTCACGTGTTTTAAATATTCCATTATATAAAGTTGATGGATTATGTAAATTTATTCCAAATATGTCTAAAGATAAACTAATGGATATTTATAAGAATAATGTTGCATTTAAAACAAGAATTGATTCAGATTCAACGCTTTCTAATATGTTTAAAATAGCTGTTAGAATAGAAGGATTTCCTAGACATACTTCTCAACATGCAGCGGGAATTGTTATGAGTAAAATAGATTTAGATGAAGTAATTCCCTTGTATAAGAGCGATGATATGTATTTAACAGGATATTCTATGGAATATTTGGAAGAGTTAGGTTTATTAAAAATGGACTTTTTAGTTTTAAAAAACTTGACTTTAATTGATAATATTTTGACTGATATTAAAAATATTTATCATGAAGAAATAGATTTTTCTAAAATACCATTAGATGATAAAGAAACACTTGAATTATTTAGAACTGCTAATACTTGTGGAATATTTCAGTTTGAGTCACAGGGTATGCGAAATTTTTTAAGTAGATTAAAACCAACAACATTCGAAGATATTTTTGCTGCTATTGCTCTGTTTCGTCCAGGGGCATCTATTAATATTGATTCATATATTAAAAGAAAACATGGAGAAGAAAAAGTTGAATATTTGGATGAGTCTTTAAAAGAAGTAACTAAGAATACTTACGGAATATTAATTTATCAGGAACAAATTATGCAACTAGCTAGTGTTTATGCTGGTTATACTTTGGGAGAAGCTGATATCTTAAGACGAGCTATGTCTAAGAAAAAAGTTGATTTGTTAAAGTCCGAAGAAGAAAAATTCGTTACCAAGAGTATTGCAATGGGACATAAGAGGGAACAAGCAGAAAAACTATTTAATTTAGTTCTAAATTTTGCCGGTTATGGTTTTAATAAATCACACTCAGTAGTTTATTCTATAATTGCTTACAAAATGGCATATTTAAAATGTCATTATAAGACCATTTTCTTTGCTAATTTACTTTCTAATGTTATTGGAAGTGAAGTTAAAACAAATGAATATATTTTAGAAGCTAAAAAAAATAAAATTAAAATAGAAAAACCTACTATAAGTAATAGTGAATCTAGATATATTGTGAGAGATGATACAATAATTTACCCAATTTCAAATATTAAGTCTATTGGAGTAGTAGTTTCAGAGCAAATAAAACAGGCAAAGAAGACTGGAGCATTTAAAGATATATATGATTGCTTTAGTAGATTATATATTGCTGGTATTGGTAAGAAAACTTTTGAAGTTTTGATATATGCTAATGTTTTTTCTGAATTTAATATTAATAGAAGAACTCTTATTAATAATTTAGATAGTTTATTTAATTATGCTGAACTAACTAAAGATATTGATCCTAGTTTAGTCGCAATTCCTGAAATAGAATATATGAGTGATTATAAAGAATCTTATTTATTAGAGAAAGAAAAAGAAGTTTTTGGTTTTTACTTATCAGCTCATCCAACATCAATCTATCGTAAAGATAATCCATATACAATATTTATTAATCAAATGCCTAATTTTTTCAATAGACAAGTTGATACTTTAATATTAGTTGAAAAAATAAAAGAAATAACTACTAAAAAAGGAGATAAAATGGCTTTTATTACTGGAAGTGATGAGACAGGCAGTATTGAATATACTTTATTTCCTAAAACATATAATAATTATATTAATAATATTAGTACTGGTTATCTACTAAAAATAAGGGGTAGGGTTGAAAAGCGTGTAAATGAATACCAAATTATAGTAGATAGAATAAAAATATTAGAAGGAGATAATGATGAAGAAAAAGAACAATAAAAATAAGTTAAAAATAAAAATACCAGATATAAATATTGATACTAGTATTCATCCCAAAAGAAGGCAATCAATTTATTCAATAACTTCTATTGTTGTAGTAATAGATATTATTACTAAGTTGCTTGTTAGTTCTAAATTAAAAGAGGATAGTGCTTTAACAATAATTCCTAATTTCTTTTCTTTATATTATTTAAAAAATACAGGAGCTGCTTTTTCTCTATTTCAAAATAGTTTAATATTTTTAATTATATTAAGTGTTGTAATACTTTTAGTATTAGATAATTATATAAAAAAAGAGAAAAATATGACAAAACTAACTGAAGTATCTCTTGGATTAATTATGGGGGGAATATATGGTAATTTAGTTGATAGAATAATAAATCATTCTGTTACAGACTTTTTATCATTTAAAATATTTAATTATAATTTTCCAGTTTTTAATATTGCTGATATTTGTATTACTATAGGATCGATAATACTTTTAGTTAGTTTGTTTATTGATTATAGAAAAGAGAAAAGAAATGAAAGATAAGTTTTATGAATTAGTAAGAGAAGCAAGTACTGGTAGTGTCATAATAGATGGTGAGCCTTGGAATATTTATTTTGATACTTTAATTGAAAAAAATAATAAGATAATTCTTGATACTGGGTATAATGCTCCCGGTAAATTAATAATTAGAAATGAAGATAAGTTTTTTGAATTATTAGAAGGATATTTAAAGTTAGAAATAAGTAAAAAGAGAAAGACATTTACTTTTTTAGATAATAGTATTGAAGAAAAAGAAAAATATTTTATGATGAATTTATTAATTAACGCTACAACTGAAGATTTTTTAAAGCCAGAGGATTTTTTAAGAAGAAATATAGCTTTTCAAAAAGATAAAACTTTAAATTATTTAAATGATGGTGTAGAAGTTTCTTTAGATGAGTCCTTTTTTAATAGTAAACTAGTAATAAGAAATGAATTAACTGATAGTAGACAAGAAACACCATATAAAATAGCTTTAACTTTAAAAGATGAGAATAATCATGAGTATCATTTACCAAGTATTTATTATGGAATAGATCATAATACTTGTTATATTTATAGTATTTTAAATGATAATAGTAAAATAAATGAATTAGATATTAATAAAAAGTATGTTTCTAAGATTAACAGATTATTATATAAAATAAATAAAGATGTTATAGATAGTGATGAATATTATGACTATAAGAATAAAATTAATAGTTATTATCCTGAAGGTAATATTAGTGATATAACTCCTTCATTTATTTTAGCTTTAAATATTTTTATAACAATACTGGAACATAATGAAGTAAATCAAATAAAGGCAGTACCATATTTACCTTTAAGATATATATCAAGAGAGGAAGCTTCAAATAAAAGTACGGATGAGAAAAGAAAAAAAGAATTACATGAAAGAAATATAAATATTCAAACTAATTTAACTAATAAGTTTATTAGAACATTTAGAAGATTAGCTTATCAGAATAGTCAGTTAGAAATATTGACTTATCCATATGAGATAGATGAATATCTTACTATGAGATTACTTCCAAGAACTAAAAAACTAGATAATATTTTATTAGAAGAAACTAATAGTAAGATAAGATAAAGAAAGGAATATGTATGAATAAATTTAGTGAATATTATAAGAGTGAAAAGGAATTAATTAATAATAAATTAAAAGAGTTTAATAAAAATCTTGTTAAGGAAGATAATCCGATTATTAAGGAAAATTTAGAATTACTTGCTAATCTAAACTCAGATGGTAAATTAATTAGAGGTACTCTAGTTAATTTGGGTTATTATTTATTAAAAGATGATAAAGATTATAGTAATAGTTTATCCTTAGCTTATGAGTTATTTCAAACAGCAATTCTAGTACATGATGATATTATAGATAATGATTCTAAAAGAAGAGGTAAAGATACAATTCATTATGCTACCTATAATAAATATAAAAAATATAGTGATAATGCTGGTGAATTAAAAAGTCTTGGTAATTCAGTAGCTTTATGTATGGGAGATTATGGCCTTTATTTAGCAAGTAATATAATTATAAAAGCTTATAGCAATGATAAGAATTTGTCTAAATTACTTACTTATTTTAATGATACTGTCTTAAAAACAATTAAAGGAGAATTACTTGATGTGGTACTTCCTTTTAGTAGTAGACATCAACTTGTTGCTGATAATAAATTAGAAGATAATATTATGAATATTTATAAATTAAAGACAGCTTATTATACTATAATTGGACCATTATCAGTAGGAATGATTTTAGCAGATTCTTCAGAAAAAAAATTAGAAGATATAACTAATTTTGGAAAACTAGTAGGTATTGCTTTTCAGATACAAGATGATATTTTAGGAATATATTCAGAAAGTATGGGTAAAGTAAATGGATCAGATATCAAAGAGTTTAAACAAACAATACTTTATTCTTATACTTGTAATAGTAAATATAAAAATGAATTATTAAAATATTATGGTAAAACTCTAACTTCAGAAAATATTACACAAGTAAAAAATATATTTATAGATAGTGGAGCTTATAAATACGCTAATGATACTATGAATAAAATGTATGATGAATCTTTAAATATATTAGATAATATTGAATGGATAGAAGAAGAGAAAAAAGAGCTTTTAAGAGGTTTTGTTGAATATTTAAGAAGTAGAAATAAATAGTTTATTTTTAACGTTTATTTCTTTTTTTTTCGTAAATTTTTCACAATAAAATATTATATTTAATTGTGAAAGGAATGATTTATGTATATATTAAAAAATGCAATTACTTCAATTGTAAGAAATAAAGGAAGAAATATTTTAATAGGAATAGTAATTATTGTAATAGCAGCTTCTATCTCTATTACTTTGGCTATTAATAATACTTCAGCTAGTTTAATTAATTCATTTAAAAATAAATATGCAACAACTGCTACTATTGGAATTAATAGAGAGAATATGATGAAAGATTTTGATAGTGAAAATATAGATGAATCTAAAAAGAATATGCAAGATGCATTTTCTAGTATTAGTTCTTTAAGTGTTTCTGATATTAAAAAGTTTGCTAATAGTAAATATGTTAAGAGTTACTATTATACTATGCAATTAGGAGTTAATAGTTCAATTCTAGAAAAAGCATCATTGACTAGTAATAGTAGTGATTCTAATGAGAATGGTCCAAGTAATGATAAAGTACCTGATGGAGTAAGAGGAGCGTTTTCTAATGCTACAAGTGGAGACTTTACATTAATTGGTTACTCTTCAATAGATGCTATGAATGAGTTTATTGAAGGAAGTTATAAAATAACTAGTGGTAAAGTGCCAACTGACTTTAATAGTGATACTTGTTTAATTAATAAAGAATTAGCAACCTTAAACAATATCTCAGTAGGAGATAAAATTACTATTACTGATTCAGATGATTCTTCTAAGACTTATGAATTAGAAAATGTTTCTTATAGATATAATGATGCTTTAAAAGATGATTATGTTTTTAAAAATATTAATTATGAATTTAATGAAGGAAAAGTTTATGCTATTAAAGGAAAAAGTGGTAGTGGAAAAACTACCTTGTTATCTTTACTTAGTGGGTTAGAAACTAATTATGAGGGAAATATTACTTATAATGGTAAAGATTTAAAAAAACAGGATTTAGATAAATATCGTAGTAGTGATATTGGAATTATTTTTCAAAGTTATAATTTACTTCCTCACTTAACAGCAATGGAAAATATAATTTTATCTCTGGATATTAGTAATGTAGAAGTTGCGAATAAAAGCGAAACGGCTATTGAGTTAATGAAAAGTGTTGGCCTAAAGGAGAGTCAAAAAGATAGAAGAGTTTTAAAGCTATCAGGAGGAGAGCAACAACGAGTTGCAATTGCTAGAAGCTTGTCTTATAATCCTAGAATGATTCTAGCTGATGAACCAACTGGAAACTTAGATAAAGAAACTGAAAATGAAATTTTAAAAATATTTAAAAATTTAGCTAAGCGGGAAAATAAATGTGTAATAATTGTTACTCACTCCGAAAATGTTTGCCAAAATGTTGATGTAATATTTGATTTAAAGCCACAAAAATAAGATTATTATAACCTTGTTTTAAATAAAATAAGGTTTTTAATTTTTTATAAAAAAAACATGATATACTATTTATACTTGTATAGTATTGAAGTAATTATATATTTATATATAGAAAGTAGAGTGTAAATTATGAATAGATTTAAAGCTACTAAAGTAGCTGGAATATTAGGAATAATAGGTAATATTTTTTTAGCAATATTAAAAGGCGTTTTTGCTCTTTTAAGTAATAGTCAATCATTACTTGCTGATGCTTTTAATAGTGCAGGTGATATTTTTTCTTCGTTGATGACTTTTATTGGTAATAGAATTAGTTCAAAAGAAGCAGATAATGATCATAATCTAGGACATGGAAAAGCTGAATATATTTATAGTATGTTAATGAGTATAATTATGTTTATACTTAGTTATACTACTATTAAAAGTTCAATTATTTCTTTAATTAAAGATCAAAAGATAAATTATTCTATTTGGTTAATATTTGTGTGTTTAATAACAATTTTTACTAAGTTATTATTATTTATAATTACTAATATTTTATATAAG
>OCVV010858823.1_pt1 | contig 11802 bp, 10 predicted proteins | sample 1539721 | NCBI WGS metagenome assembly OCVV01 (sample SAMN02144230, study PRJEB22623) | gut metagenome | biome: sheep rumen | host: Ovis aries | place: New Zealand | reverse complement strand
AGATTTGTTTTCTAAATCAGCAAGTTTTTTGAATGCAATTCCTTCAGGCATTTATGAAGGCGAAAAACTAAAGAGCCTTTGGAAGAACATGATTTCAACTGGTCCCTATTATAGACATGGAATCAGTACTTATGTCTGGAACAAACTTTTTAAACGGAATGTTCTTTGCGAAGCGCAGTATTCCGTAGATGATAGGATCAGTATAGGTGAGGATGGAGCTGTTGCATATCCGGCGTTGTTATCTTGTTCTCGAGTGGCTGTAGTTGACAACATTGCTTATCATTATCGCCAGCGTGAAGATTCCATGCTCAAACAAAGCACTGGATATGCTGTTGAGGCTCAGAAATTAAAATATTTGTACAATTTTTTGAGCCGATGGGCTGAAACCACTCCCAAGGAATTGAATATTAGAGAACAAATCGTAGATTATGTTCTTTCTATTGCATTGATGCGTTCTGGTGGACGTTTACCGCATGGTGAATATTCAACATTCAATAGCGCCTATTACGGGAAAAATGTGGTTGTTTATAGCGCAGGAACCTTCGGCCAGCAGCTAGTAAATAGATTTAAAGAATCAGGACACTGCAATATTGTCGGCTGGATAGACGATGACTATTGGGAATATAGAAGATGCGGCCTAGATGTTGATCCGGTTGAAAGTATTGCAAGTGTTTCATACGACTATGTTCTGATTGCTACTGTAGATAGCATTGTGGCCGATAGAGTAAAAAAGCAGTTGGCTGACTATGGTGTTAGTCAAGAAAAAATGCTTACAATTACGGTTTCTGAAGATAAAGAGCAACTGTTAAATCGTTTTTTGGATGTGGATTGATTCTTATGCTTGATTTTGCCGCAAAGGTATTGAATACAAAAGGTCCCTGTTTGTTTGCGACGGGTCAAGCCGGATTTATCTTAAAAAGTGGCAACGGTCAACTTTTGGCTATTGATTTATACCTTTCTAACTGTGTAGAACGTTTGGAAGGACATAAAGGCTTTAAAAGATTGTTGCCTCAAATTCTTGGGGCGTCGGATCTTTCTTTTGATTATGTCATTTGTACACATCCGCACTTAGACCATTATGATATTGATTCCGTTCCCGAGATGGTTAGTCGTGGTGCAAAGTTGTTCTGTTCTCTAGACTGTGAGAAATTGAACAAACAACTTCTAATGGATTATTATAGCAAGTCCATAACCTATGTAAAACCTGGCGACCATTATAAGGCTGGCGATTATGAAATCACTTTCGTCAATTGTGATCATGGGACAGGTGCACGCGATGCTGTTGGCGTAATTGTAAAGGTTGATGGAAAAGTTGTTTATGAGGTTGGAGACAGTTGCTTAAGATTGGATAGAATCTCAGAAATCCCGCAACCGTTAGATGTTTTGATAAGCCCAATAAATGGGGCGTATGGAAATATGAACAGTGATGATACGGCTACTTTTGCTGAAGCCCTTAAACCCGCTGTTACGATTCCCTGCCATTACGGAATGTTTGCTTCGCATGGTGGTGATTTAAAACGTTTTTATGATTTAATGAGTGAAAAAAAATTACCGGCATTGATTATGTGCCAAGGTGAAGCTTATAAACTTTAATGTTTAGAAAGGAACAAAAAATGAGCAACGAAGTTAAAGAATTCGAAGGAAAAAAACTGTTAATCTTGGGTGGAAATCCGGAGACGATTCCTTTGGTTGAAATTGCCAATCGTATGGGAATAAAGACTATCGTTGCCTCTGCTCGTGATACCGATCCGGCAAAGGCTTATGCCTGGAAAAAATTCACGTATAAGGGCTTGGATACAGATGCCGTCATCAAGATCGCTAAAGAGGAAAAAGTTGATGGCGTTCTTGTTGGGGTTGCAGATATTCTTGTTCCGATGTATTGCAAAGTTTGCGAAGCAATGAACCTTCCTTGCTATGCCAGTCAAAAAATTGTAGATGTCTTTGCGTTTAAGGATGTCTTTAAGGAAACTTGTGAACGTTACGGAGTTCATGGCATTCCTGAATATCATCTTGACGCTGAAATGAAACGTGAAGATTTAGATAAGATTAAGTATCCCGTTATGGTTAAGCCGGTCGACAATGGCGGTGGTGTTGGCATGACGGTGGCCTATAATGAAGATGAATTGCGAAAGGGTGTAGAAGTGGCTCTTGAAAACAGCCATTCAAAGCGCTTTATTGTAGAGAAATACATGCAATGCGATGACATGGGCATGTATTACACCTTTAAGGACGGCTATTGCTCTGCGTCTTGCATTTATGACCGTTATACGACGGATGAACAGCCCGGTCTGTCTCGTGTGTGCCTTGGTGGTACATATCCTTCTAAGCACCTTGATGAATACTTTGAACGAATGCACCCCAATGCGGTGAAACTCTTTAAGGAAATCGGCATCAAAAATGGAGTGTTGATGCTTTCCGGTTTCTATGAAAATGGCGAGTTCTATGTTTATGATACGGGATTCCGCCTGCAAGGTGAAGCTCCTCACTTGCTCATGAAGGCCATTCATGGCTTTGACCAGAGAGAAATGCTTATTCGCTTCGCTCTTACCGGTTCTGAAGGAAATCTTAATCTCGAAACGGATGATGATACGAGACTTAGAGGGAAATGGGCTGCAACGTTGTGGTTCTTGCTGAAGCAGGGGAAAATCACCAAGATTGATGGTCTTGAACAATGGAAGACTGATGACCGTGTGGTTGATAATATTCAGAGACTGCATGAAGGCGATACTGTTTTGCCGGAATGGATTGGCAATGAAAAACAGGTGTTGACTCGCATGTACATTGTTTGCAACAGCAAAACCGAATTGGCAGAGACTTTGCAATACTATATGGATGCTGTAAAGGTGTATGACGATGCTAGAAATAACATGCTCCTTAAGGGTTTTGATGTCAAAAAAGCTTTGGAACTAAAGTAATTTATGTCTGCAACTCGGTTAAAAGATAAAGTTATTGTTATTTCCGGTGGCACAAAAGGTGTCGGCAGGGCTTTTGCCGAAGTTGCCGGACGCGAAGGAGCCAAGATTGTTGTCGGCGGTCGAGACGAAAAGACCGGAAATGACATAGTCAAAACTCTTCAAAATTCAGGTTCTGAAGGAATTTTTGTCTATACAGATTTGCTGAAGGTTGAAGATTGCAAACATCTGTTTGATGCGGGTTTTGAAAAATTTGGAAAAATTGATGGTTTTTTTAATTATGCTGGTGTTACGCCTGTAAGCCCGTTGGACACCTGTGACGAAAAAACTTTTGACTGGGTAACAAATGTTAATTACAAGGCCGCCTTTTTTTGTTGTCAGGCTGCGATTAAATACATGCGCTTGAATGATGGTGGTAGTATCGTTCTTACAGGTTCTGCTCATGCATGGGGTGGTCAGAAAGACAGGGCTGCTTATGCCATGACAAAGGGTGTCCTGAGAATCCTAAATGAGCATATTGCGCATCAGTATGCGACGGAACAGATTCGATGTAACTATTTGACTCTTGGTTGGACTCCGACTGAAGGCGAGGTTAGCCTAAGAAATAGTCAGGGCGAATCTGAAACTGATTTAAGAAAGCGTGCCGCAGGCATTTTGCCAATGGGACGCATGTGTGAACGAGATGACTATATGGAAGCTTTAGTCTATTTAATGTCTGATGCATCTGCAATGATGACGGGAAGTACATTCAGATTAACTGCTGGGGAATACATTTAGGCGAGATTATGAATATTTTGTACACGACAACAGTTGGCTCTACAATGGGGTTCTTTAAGACGTTTATTAAAGAACTTATCTCTGATGGCAATAAAGTAGATATTGCAACAAATGAATGCAATGGAGAATCTATAGTACAGCCTTGTTTTCGTGAATGGGGATGCAAAGTTTACCATATAGACACGTCTCGTTCTCCATTTAGTTTAGGCAACTTTCGAGCAATAAAACAAATAAGGGAAATTGTAAAAAAAGGTGGTTATGATATTGTTCATTGCCATACACCTTTAGTTGCTGCTGCTACAAGGTTGGCCTGTAAAGGATTGCGCAAAAAGGGATTGAAGGTCATTTATACAGCTCATGGCTTTCATTTTTACAAGGGTGCTCCTCTCAAAAATTGGTTAATTTATTACCCCATTGAAAAGATATGTGCACGCTATACAGATGTATTGATTACAATTAATAAAGAGGATTTTGCCCTTGCACAAAAAAAAATGCCTGCCAAGAAGGTTTGTTATGTACCTGGGGTAGGGATTGACCTTGAAAGAATAAGGTCTGTGCAGGTTGATCGAAATGAAATTCGCAGATCGATGGGTGTGCCAGAAGATTGTACATTACTTCTTTCGGTTGGCGAACTTAATGTAAATAAGAATCATCAAGTTGTATTGAAAGCTCTTGCTAAACTCAATAATAAGTGTGTGCATTATGCAATAGCAGGAATTGGCGACCAGAAAGAAAATTTGCTGAATTTGGCAAAAGAACTTAGTATAGAAAAACAATTTCATTTACTCGGTTATAGAACAGATGCGTTGAAACTTTATCGAAGCGCAGATGTGTTTGTTTTCCCGTCGTTCCGAGAAGGTCTTTCGGTGTCTATGATGGAAGCAATGGCGAGCGGATTGTCGATTGTCTGCTCTAAAATTCGTGGTAATGTTGATTTGGTTCAGAATGGAATTGGAGGATACAATTTTATGCCAACAAATGTTGAAAATTTGGCACGGCAAATAGATTTATTGATTGAAAATGTTGCTGAAAGAAAAAAAATGGGATTGGCAAATAAAGAAACTATTAATACCTTTTCCTTAAACTGTATCCTGAAAAAAATGGACGAAATTTATAAAGAACTCATCCCTTGACTACAAAAACCCCTCGAACGTATATTTTGAATGTGCCGTTCTGAAGGAATCCGTATAAAATGACAATTCGATTACGAAATGTGACTGTTTCTGGCTATCCAGATTTTTTGTTTGGAGAATGTTTTGAAAAGGAAAAAAGAAATATATGGTGAATGAACCTTTAGTATCTGTAATTGTACCGACTTATGGAAGACCCGTTTGTTTAGAACGTTGCTTAAATTCCATATTTAAACAAACATACCCAAATATAGAAGTCATTGTTGTTGACGATAATGATTCAAATTCTTCATTTCGAAAACTTACAGAACAAGTGGTTGAAAAATATGCCACATACAAAAATTTTAAATATGTTCAGCATGAAAAAAATAGAAATGGCTCTGCCGCAAGAAATACAGGATGGAAAGAATCAAAGGGTGAGTTCATAACATTTGTCGATGATGACGATGAACTTTGTTCTGATAAAATAGAGAAACAAGTTAACTGCTTGTTAAATCTGGATGATACTTGGGCTGGATGCTATTCTGGCTATGAAATAATTAAGCCGAATTTAAAAAAACAACATTCTTCAGAAAAACGTCAAGGGGATTTATATGTAGCTGCATTAATGAGAACAATGTTCTTGGGGTCAGGCTCAAATTTATTTCTTAGAAAAAAAAATGTTGATTTAGTAAATGGATATGATGAATCATTTTATAGAAATCAAGATATTGAATTTCTAGTAAGAGTATTGGAATTCGGTAAATTAGCCTACATTGACGACGTGTTGTTGACAATTCATCAGGAAGATAAGGGACGAAAAAACATTTCACTTGAAGAAAATGAAAAAATAGCTTTATTCTATTTGAAAAAAATGGAGGACAGAATTAAAAGATTGCCTTCTGGCAGTCGCAAATTAGTTGTTTCTGTTATTTCTTTGGAACGTTTTAGATTTGCATTGTGTAAAAGGAAGTTTGTTAAGGCTGCTTGTATATTATTTGAAAATCGGGTTTCATGTTCGCTTGTTATGAAGTATGTACTTTATCTCTTTAAAAGAGTTGTTTATAAAGAATCGTATGGTTTTTATGGATGACATAAAAAAATTAACGAATCAATTCACTGCGCGTGGGCAGATCTCTTTTTGGGATTCTTTAGATGTAAAGAGTGCGGTCCTGTTGGCAGCATATAACATTTTAATCTCAATATTGTTCTTCAAGGGATTTGTTGGACAGGCTTCTGTTGCGATTGTTGTTTTTCAATTTTTTTTCGCAGTATGGAATCCATTCATTTGTCTTGCAGGATTTATCTCCACATCTCTTTTCATTCATGAATTACTGCCTAACTATTTGTATGTTTTGCTTTATTTAATGATGCTTTTTTGCTTTATAATTTTCCAAAAAAAAGTATTTGTTGGAATATTGATGAATAAAATTCTTTTTTGGGGAGGGGGAATTGTTTTTTGTTCATACTTAATAGGGGATAATCCTAACATAAATGTTGCTATTTTGATGCTTTTATGTATGCTGTCTTCAGTAGTTTTGTTTAATAGCAATTGTCAGGATGCTTTACCTATTGTTGTCTGGGGATATTTTTGCGCAGGATTTTCTATCTCAATCTATTTTTTGCTGAATTATTTTAACAATTCTGTTCTTCTAACATATGGACGATTGAATTTTGGAGGAGATATCAAGTCGGTTGCAGTAGTTTGCGCAATCCCTGCAATGATATTATTGCTTTGTCGGTTAGATGGGAAAAAGGTTTTCCTTAATTTGGCTAATCCCGTTGCGGAATACAGTCTTGTAGCAGTGTTTGTTTTGATTTCTGTTTTAACTCTTGCAAGAGGAGTTCTTTTTGCAATGATTTCATCAATTGTTCTGTTCTTTTTTTTGACGAAAAATAAAAGAAAAACATTAGTCATGTTAATATTCTTTTTTTTCTTGTCGTTATTTATTTCCCCATTACTTGATGCAAATTCCTTTAGTTTTGGGAGATTGTCCAATATTGAAGAATATTCGAATATGAATGGACGTATTGGGATATGGGAATATTATTTTAATTGCATGCTTGATGGTGGTGTAAAAACTATATTGATTGGTGTTGGCCCTGGTGAAATAAGTCGTATAGGAAATATTGGTTATTATGCTCATTCGACATTCCTTGATTTCTTTTTTTCATATGGTGTGCTGGGTTTTTCCTTAATGCTTGTTTGCGAATTATTCTTACTATGCATAATTGCTCAAAGAAAAAATCCTGTCTTCATTTCGTTATTTGTAATGTCTATATTAATGTATGTTGGACATGGTTCTTCTGCAAATAACACGATGTTTGTTTTTCAAGTGGTTTTAACAATATCATCAACTTTAGATACAAGGTTCTGTTGAAAAATGCTTAGAGTTATAAAAAAAATAAAGAATATTGGTCTTACGAAAACAACGAAACTTATCTTTAACGTGTTCTTTTCAAGATGTATACCCTTATTACATAGGTTACGTTGGTCTTTGGTAATTCGAAAAAAAAGTTTCTCTGGGGTTAATTCTGAAAAAAAAATTCCAGAATTAGTGGTGTCTTTTACTACATACCCAAAACGAATCAAATCTATTTATTTAGTTGTGCAGTCTTTATTGATGCAGACGATGAAACCGGATCGGCTAATTTTGTGGTTGGCTGAAGAGCAATTTCCTGGCAAAGAGAGTTGTTTGCCTGATGATTTGTTGAATTTGACTAAATATGGACTGGAAATAAGGTGGTGCCGAGACTTAAAATCTTACAAGAAACTAATTCCCACCTTAATTGCGTTTCCTGATTCTGTTGTAATAACGGTGGATGATGATTTATATTATCATCCTCAAATGGTAGAACGGTTGTATTGTGAATATAAAAAGAACCCGAGTGTAATTCATTGCCACAGGGCATCTAAAATTTTAATTTCTGATGAAGGCTTTTATTCTGCTATTCCTGGGGGGTACGATGTTTACCATAAACCAACCTATTTGCATAAATTAACAGGGTGCTCAGGTGTTTGTTATCCCCCTCATTCTTTAATGGATGATGTGACGAATGAAGCATTATTTATGTCGTTGGCTCCCAATAATGACGATGTTTGGTTTTGGCTTATGGCGGCATTAAAGGGATTTCGTTGTAATGTTATTCCTCGTAACATTGCTTTTTTGTGGTTTGTTAAGGATAGTCAAAAGGACGCCTTAAACTACAACAATGATAGGGGGGAAAAAAGATTATGGCGTGAATTCCAAAATTGTTTAAATTATTATCCCGATTTAAAACGGATTCTTTTTGAGGAACAGGTGTTTGTAAAATGAACGTGAGTCTCTTTTTTTATGATTTGATTTTTAGACTGCTTGATAAAATTTTTAAGAAAATTGGGCTTTCATTTATTTTTAAGACAACAGTCGGAGTTAAATATATTAATCCTTTAATTGGAGAGCTTCCGCATGCTGTGATTGATTGTTTTGAAATTGAGCCGGAATATCTTTTTTTAGGTGTTGATTTTCTAAGCGATGAATTTTCTTTGTTAGGAACTAATGTGTGTAAGTCGCCTCATTTTTTTTTGATGCGAACAATTCTTTTAAAAGGTGAAATAAGGAAGACGGAGTATTGCCGTAGGTTAGAGCAGGGATCTCTTGACGCCCGAAAAAAGATGTATATCTCCTCTAAAAGAGAAAAAATATTTATAGACATGTTTAAGAAACGAGAAAAACAAATTGAGTTAAATGAGTATCCACCTGTAAAAGTATATGAGGTTGACAAAAAATTGTATGTTGTTGATGGAAAACATCGTGCAGCATTATGTGCTTTAATGGGTAGAAAGGTAAAGTGTGAAAAAATAAGCAGTGACTATTTAAAAGATAGTTTCCTCTCTTGGCTTCATTCTCGAATTGCAACTAATGAGTCTTTTTCTAAGCATAATGTTTTTTTTAGATGTTTGCGTAAGGATTCTGTTTGAGTAAATTTTCAAGGTCAAATCGAGCTTTTCTTAATACGATTTCCGAACTTCTTTTAGAAGTCGTTACTGCGGTGTGCAGTTTCGTACTACCAAGGCTTTTACTCCAGTATTATGGTTCTGCTACTACAGGTGTGATATCATCTGTTGCCCAATTTATTGGATGTGTGGCGTTGTTGAAGTCTGGTATAGGCAGTGTGACTCGAGCGGCATTATATAAACCATTAGCAGAAAAGAATTATGTTGAGATTAGCTGTGTTGTGAATTCATCTGCTTTGTTTTTGAAAAAAGTAGGCAAAATATTTGGAATATTTGTCTTGCTTTTTTCTGCATTCTATCCTTTTTTGGTTCAAAACCATTTTGATCGTTTTTTTTCATTCTCTTTAATATTGATTTTGTCTGCTAGTACGTTTGCTCAGTATTATTGGGGACTTGCTTATCAGATGGTTCTTCAGGCGGATCAAAAAAATTACGTCATATCATTGGTTACCATTCTTTCAACAATAGCGAATACTTTGTTTGCTTCACTTTTGATAATCAATGGGTTTGAAATTAGAATTGTTCAGTTATGCTCTGCGTTGGTATTTTTCATTCCACCATTATTTTATAATTTTTGGGTGAAAAAAAAGTACCAGATTGATAGTCATGCTTGTCCCGATTCTCTTTTAATAAGAGAGCGTTGGAATGCAATGGGACATCAATTAGCGAATTTCATTAATAGCAATTTAGATGTTATTATTGCAACAATTTTTTTGGACATTACAGAAGTGGCTGTGTATGCCATTTTCTTTATGGTTGGAAATGCTATTAGAAAGGTTGTTTATGCAATTGGCGCAGGCACAATGGCCGCTTTCGGCAACATGCTTGCCAAAAAAGAAACCAATCTCTTACAGCTTCGTTTTTCTCAATTTGAAATTCTCATATTTATGATTTCTTCAATACTGTTATCTTGTTCCGCTGTTTTAATGGTTCCTTTTGTTGGTCTATACACAGAAGGGGTAAGTGATGCTAATTATATTCGTCCAACATTCGCTATCATAGTTTGTATTTATATATTGTTAATGTGCGTGAAAATGCCGTATGAACAAATTGTGTTTTCTGCAGGACACTTTAAAAATACAAGAAATGGTGCTTTTGTTGAGGCCGCCTTGAATTTATTATTGTCTTTGTTGTTTGTGTCTTTTTGGGGACTAAATGGTATTGTTCTTGGTTCTGTCATTGCAATTGTATATCGGATACTGAGGTACAATAGTTATGTGTCGAGGAATATTATAGTTCGAAAGCCTTTTATTATTTATGCATATTTTGTGTTGTCATTTTTTATTGTTTTATTTAATTATTTTATTTTTCATGACATTGCTAAAGAGTATATTGTTAGTGCTGAAAAATGGGTGCTTTTTGCTACGATTGAAATTGTCGTGTCAACAATCTTTTGTGCGATTGTTTTTTATACATGCTTTACAAAACAAGTCAAAAATTTGTTATTTTTTCTATTAAAGAGGGAAAAATGATTAGACTCATAAAATGTTTTTTTATTAGATGGGCTTACTACGGATTTCAGTATCCGTTTGAGTATATTCTTTGGAAAGTTCACTTAAAAAAAGAAATTTCTTGCATGAAAGCAAAGGAAAGAACTTATTTAAGTTTAAATGAACTCCAATATCGAGATGAACTTGCAAAATGGTATCGTGCAAGAACTGGAGATTGCTTGGATTTTAACAATCCAGTAACTTTTACACAAAAAATTCAGTGGTCAAAGTTTTATGATCGAAATCCATTAAAGACGTTACTTGCTGATAAATATTTGGTACGAGATTGGGTCAAAAATAAAGTAGGTTCATCTTATCTTGTTCCATTATTGGGTGTATGGGATTCTTTTGACGAAATTGATTTTTCAAAATTGCCAAATAAATTTGTTTTAAAGTGTAATCATGGAAGTGGTTGGAATGAAATTGTAGAAAATAAGAATTCTCTTGATTTAAAAAAATGCAAAATAAAATTCGACAAATGGATGTCTGAAAATTTTGCGTATAAAGCCGGTTTTGAACTGCATTATGGTAAGATTACTCCAAAGATTATTGCTGAAGAGTATATGGAAAATGATGGCGGTGATATTAATGATTACAAGTTTTATTGTTTTGATGGAAAAGTCAAGTTTGTTCATTTTTTGACGGGTCGAAAAACTAATTTACGCATGGCTTTTTTTGATAGAGAATGGAAAAAACAGAGATTTGTTCATGACCATCCGTTGATTAGGGAGAATGTTCAAAAACCTGTGTCTTTTGATGAGATGCTCAAGGTTGCAGAGCTGTTGAGCTTTGGATTTAGTTATGTCCGAGTAGATTTGTATTGCCTGAATGATGGTTCAATAAAGTTCGGGGAAATGACTTTTTCGCCTGCTAGTGGAACGCAGAACTGGCGCCCACGTTCTGTAAACTATATGTTAGGTAGCTTGTGGCATTTGAATAAGGATTTGTCCAACCAAAGTGTTGCAGGGCCGGTCTAGTGGTCTAGAAATAACCAAAGCCGCCTAGTTTTGCTAAATTTGCGTAGTTATAGCCCCTGATGATAGTTTCAGGGGGGGGACGTTTGGGTAACTGAACGAACTTCATTATGGGCTAAATTACATAAGGATCAAAAAAAATAATAGCGATGTTTCCGTTTTTGCAATGTTTCTAGCAAACCATGGTAATGCTAAGGTGAACTCGGGTAGTGTCAAAGGTTTTTCGCAAAAATAATTTGTTTCAACATCAGATCTAGGCTACATTTCCCTTCTTTCCGATATTTCCCTGCTCCCGTTTCAGCTCGTTTTCCTTTTCCAGTGAATATTCCGACGAAAATAAACCGGCATTCCGGAATGGCGAAAACCGCCAGACCGGAATACAGGATACCGCTTTAGCGGCTTAGCTTTTTATCCAATCCATAGAATTCCCGCATTGAGATATCCTTGCTCGGATCAGAACCACGAATGTCTATGGTATAGGCATTATGGATAATCCTGTCAAGTATGGAATCAGTCAGCGGGTTAGCTGTACCGCCTAGCTGG
>OCVV011329910.1_pt1 | contig 11805 bp, 8 predicted proteins | sample 1539721 | NCBI WGS metagenome assembly OCVV01 (sample SAMN02144230, study PRJEB22623) | gut metagenome | biome: sheep rumen | host: Ovis aries | place: New Zealand | reverse complement strand
CTGGACAGCGGCGTGTGGTACTCGCTGTGGGTGCGCGGCGAGTGCGACCACGGCGGATGCCCCATGCACGGCGACACGCTGATATGGAGCTCCTGGCGCGGCCCCCTGCAGTTCTACCTCGGCTCGCGCCAGCCGGGCTCGCAGGGCATCGCCGGGGCCGACGGCCCCATGCTGACGCTTGCACCCAATCCCGCAACGGAGAGCATCGTCATAGAGAGCCCCGGGGGCATGCTGCAGCTGCTGGACTCCGAAGGCCGCGAGGTGATGGCCCGACGCCTGCACGGCGGACGCGCGACGGTCGACATATCGACGCTGCCGCGGGGTGTCTACACCGTACGCCTCACCACGGCGGAGGGGGTGGCGTCGCGGCAGGCGATTTTCCGTTGAAATGTTAAATTTTCATAGCAACACAATTTTATTTTGAAAGCGGAGTTATTATGGGTGAAAAATAACTGATTGTTCAACATATAAAGGCGCGTATGATGCAGGAATACGAATTCACCCATGCGGACACATTTCCGACCTCTGCAAGCACAAGCATACAACCCTCGGAGCAGATACTCCAGAACATACTGAGTTTTGCCCGCTGCTGCCAGAACGTAGAGGCAGGAGGTGTAAAGATGAAGCTCTTCCTGAACTAAAGAAAAGGGAAGGCGGCAGAGAAGAACAGAAAGCATCGAGCCCCCGACCGCTGTGCGGTGGGGGCTCGATGCTTCTATTGGATTCCTGCCGGCTAATCGGCGAGGGTGTGGGTCTTGAGGACGAAGTCGCGGCCGAGGTATTTCTCGCGCACGTCGGGGTCGTTGGCGAGTTCCTGCGGGCTGCCCTGCTGGAGGATGGCGCCCTCGTAGAGGAGGTAGGCGTGCTTGGTGATGCTGAGGGTTTCGCGGACGTTGTGGTCGGTGATGAGGACGCCGATGTTGCGCTTGACGAGTTTGCGGATGATGATGTCCTGGATGTCCTGCACGGCAATGGGGTCGACGCCGGCGAAGGGCTCGTCGAGGAGGAGGAACTTGGGGTCGTTGGCCAAGGCCCGGGCAATCTCGGTACGGCGGCGCTCGCCGCCGGAGAGCTGTATGCCCTTGCTGTTGCGTATGTGCTGCAGGCTGAAGTCGTTGAGGAGGGTTTCGAGTTTCTCTTCGCGCTGGGGCTTGTCGAGGTCCTTGCGGAATTCGAGGATGGACATGATATTGTCGGCCACAGACATCTGGCGGAAGACCGAGGCCTCCTGGGCCAGGTAGCCGACGCCCATCTGGGAGCGGCGGTACATGGGGAGGCTGGTGAGCTCGATGGTCTCGCCGGTCTCGCCCTTGTCGGTCTCGGGGGCGAGGTAGACTTTGCCGCTGAAAGGCTTGATGATGCCTACAACCATGTAGAAGGTGGTGGTTTTGCCGGCGCCGTTGGGGCCGAGGAGGCCGACGACCTCGCCCTGGCGCACCTCGATGGAGGCACCCTTGACGACGGTGCGCTTGCCGTATGTTTTCACTACGTTGTCGGTGTAGAGTCTCATTGTTTATATCTTTTTAGCAGTGATCAAATTATTCCTTCGCGGAGGATGTCGTGGATGTGGACGATGCCGAGGTAGTGGTGGTCGGTGTCGGTGACGATGAGCTGTGTGATGGAGTTCTGGCGCATCATCTGGAGGGCGTTGACGGCGTACTCGGTGTCGAGGATGGTGCGAGGGTTGGTGTGCATGATGTCGGCGGCGGTGGAGGGGGAGTGGTAGGTCTGCATCATGCGGCGGAGGTCGCCGTCGGTGATGATGCCGCGGATGGCGCCGTTCTCGGTGACCACGGCGCAACCGAGACGCTTGGAGGTCATCTCGAGGATGGTGTCGTCGACAGAGGTGGAGGGAGACACTTCGGGGCGCTCATTCTGGATGTAGAGGTCGGAGACACGGAGGTAGAGCTGCTTGCCGAGGGCGCCGCCAGGGTGGAAGCGCGCGAAATCGCGGGCGGAGAAGTTGCGGCACTCGATGAGGGCCACGGCCAGGGCGTCGCCCATGACGAGCTGGGCGGTGGTGCTGGAGGTGGGTGCGAGGTTGTTGGGGCAGGCTTCGTGTTCCACGGTGGTGTCGAGGACGATGTCGGCTTCGTGGGCGAGGAAGGAGTCGGTGTTGCCGACGATGGCTATGAGGGTGTTGCCGAAGTTCTTGATGAGGGGCACAAGGACCTTGATCTCCGGGGTGTTGCCGCTCTTGGAAATGCAGATGACAACGTCGCCGGGGCGCACCATGCCGAGGTCGCCATGTATGGCGTCGGCGGCATGAAGGAAGAGTGCCGGGGTGCCGGTGGAATTGAGGGTGGAAACAATTTTGACGGCAATGTTGGCGCTCTTGCCGATGCCGGTGACAACCACACGTCCAGAGGCCGAAAAAAGCGTTTCGACGGCCTTTGAAAAGCTTTCTCCGATGTGGTTTTGGAGATTTTCTATAGCTTTTTTTTCATCATTAATTACCTGAACGGCAATTTGTTGTATCTCTTCGTGGCTCTTCACTGTGAATTTTTTTTTGTTGATTCAATTTTTTTGACTACCTTTGTAAAACTGAAACCTATAACGCTTTTTTGCGTCAATTATTGTGAATTTATGAAGGATTTGCATACATATTTGAAAGAAATCTTTGGATTCGACCAGTTTAAGGGCGACCAAGAGGCCATCATACAAAGCCTGCTGGACGGCAACGATACCTTTGTCATCATGCCCACCGGCGGTGGCAAGAGCTTGTGCTACCAGCTGCCGGCCATGATCAGCAAGGGCATAGCCATCGTGGTGTCGCCCCTGATAGCGCTGATGAAGAACCAGGTGGACGCTGTGCGCTACACCTCGGGGAGCCAGTGCGTGGCACACTTCCTGAACTCCTCGCTCAACCGTGCACAGGTGACAGAGGTGAAAGAGGACCTGCTGAAGGGCGACACGAAGTTGCTCTATGTGGCCCCGGAGACCCTCTCGAAGGAGGAGACGGTGGAATTCCTGCGACAGATCACCATCTCGTTTTTCGCCATCGACGAGGCGCACTGCATTTCGGAGTGGGGCCACGACTTCCGCCCTGAATACCGCCGGCTGCGCGATGCCATCAAGGCCATCAACCCCCATGTGCCCATCCTGACGCTGACTGCCTCGGCTACGCCGAAGGTGCAGCAGGACATCATCAAGAACCTGGGCATGGAAAATGCCAAAACCTTCATATCGAGCTTCAACCGTCCCAACCTCTACTACGAGGTGCGTCCCAAGCCGAGCGACCCGATGCTGCTGCACAAGGAGATTATACGCTTCATCAAAGACAATCCGGGCAAGAGCGGCATCATCTACTGTCTGACACGCAAGCGCGTGGAGGAACTGGCGGAGCTGCTGGTCATCAACGGCATCAAAGCCCTGCCCTACCATGCCGGCCTGGACAACAAGGTAAGAACGGAGAATCAGGACAAATTCCTGATGGAGGACGTGGATGTCATTGTGGCCACTATAGCCTTCGGCATGGGCATCGACAAGCCAGATGTGCGCTTCGTCATCCATTATGACATACCGAAGAGCATCGAAGGCTACTACCAAGAGACCGGCCGCGCCGGCCGCGACGGCGGCGAGGGGCGCTGCATAGCCTTCTACAGCGAGCAGGACGTGGAGAAACTTTACAAATTCTTTACCGACAAAAACGTCACCGAGCAGGAGATGGCCAAACAGCTGGTGCAGGAGATGGTCTCCTATGCCGAAAGCTCGGCCTGCCGCCGGCTGAACATATTGAAATACTTCGGCGAAGACTACAACGAACCCTACTGTGGCAACTGCGACAACTGCACACACCCCAAACCCCAGGTGGAGGCTAAGGAAGAGATGCAGTTTGCACTGGAAACCGTGGTGGCCATGAAACAGGCTTTCAAGCCCAAGGACATTGTGGATGTCATGCTGGGGCGCAAGAATGCAAACACCAAGACCTACCATCTGGACAAGCTGGAGCAGTTCGGCGGCGGATCAGACCACGACGATCTCTTCTGGAAAGCCGTGTTGCGACAGGCGCAATTTGAAGGTCTGCTGCAAAAGGAAATTGAGCAATACGGTGTGTTGAAACTCACCCCGGCGGGCAATAAATATATCAAGAACCCCTACAGCCTATACGTCACCTGCGACCACGACTACTCGGCCGCAGCCAACGAGGACGACGAGGAGCTGATGGCTGCAAGCGGCGGTGCATCGGCGGCCGGAGACGAGGCACTCTATGTGCAGCTGAAGAGCCTGCGCAAGAGCATCGCTGCGCGCGAGAAACTGCCGGCCTACGTCATCTTCGAGGAGTCATCGCTGAAGGACATGACGCTGCAATACCCATGCACGGTGGAGGAGCTGAGCCACTGTGCCGGCGTAGGCATCGCCAAAGCTCAGAAATACGGAGAACCATTCATCGACCTCATCAAGCGATACGTCGAAGACAACGACATCGAGCGTCCGCAGGACATCGTGGTGCGTTCGGCGGTGAACAAGTCGGGCCTGAAGGTGTATATCATCATGTCCATCGACCGCCGCAAGAGCCTGGAGGATATCGCCGCCGGCAAAGGCATCACTATGGAAGAACTGCTGACCGAAATGGAACACATCATCTCAAGCGGCACCAAATTAAATATTGATTATTATATTAATGAGGAAATAGAACCTGACCACCAGGAAGAGCTGCTCGACTACTGGCGCAACTCCGAGAGTGCATCGCTCGAGGAAGCCTACGAAGAATTTGAAGACGACCCTGACTACACCGAGGAGGAGATACGCTTAATGCGTATCAAATTCATGGCCGACTACGGACACTAAGACAAAAGAGACACTTATTCCTGTGGCCATAGGCCAAACAACCACCTGGCCACCATGCGGGATAATGTTCATAGGATACTGCTGCTGATGTTGTTGCTGACGGCAATGACATCGGGAAGGGTATGTGCCCAAATGCCAACATATTGGTGGAATACCGATCTGCACAAAGACGACACTTCCTACATCTGTACATCTGGGTATGGGTACATTAAATGTGACTATTGGAGGCCGGAGACTTACGACTCGTGGGCCATTATCAACAGCACAGAAGACACCTTTTATATCAAGCCCTCCTATATGATAGCCATTCGAGGGCAAAGTGTCTCCAATGAACTCAACGGTTATATAGATATCTGGACAGACTCCTCCTCCAGCACATACCGTCGCATCACCCTCATTACCGAAAACGACTCCATCATGGTCACCGGACACCATGCGACCATGCACGTCCACTTCAACGCCTCGCCCACCATCAGGTATCAACGGACCTGCATCTTTACTATTGGCCGAAACTCAACACCATCACAAATACCCTGCAGTATTATCCTGTCCATAGCGGTCAACCGTATCACAACCACAGCTGCCACCCTGCACTTCTCCGATTCGACACACACCAAGTATGTCACCGTCAACGGCCAGCCCCACACCGTCACCGGCGACAGCCTACGACTTACAGGACTTACACCCAATACTGAATATATCGTAAAAGCCATTACACAGAATGACCAAGAATACCCCTGCTGCACCGCAAGAGCATCCTTCTGGACCGACCCCGAATCCCATACCGGCTGCCCCGACGTGCTCAACCTCCACTCCAACTATGTGCGAGGAGCAACCTACCAAAATATAAATTTAGACAATCCCAATGCAGATATCGGTATCGTCAACTTTGGTTCCTCGAGTTTCTTCTCACGACACTCCGTACACACAGACCCCAACGAAACCGACCCTAATACAGGCAACCTGCTCCACACCGTCGGCCCCGGGCTGCCAGGAACTGTCAAGCTGGGCAATAATCTCACTGGTGGAGAGGCGGAATCCATCACCTATTACCTCCACGTCGACACCCTCCTCTACTCGCTCATCATGCTCCACTATGCCGCCGTGCTGCAGAACCCCGACCATACCCAGATCAATCAGCCCCGCTTCAGGATGGAAATCCTCGACCAAAACGATTCCATCATCGACCCCACCTGTGGCGCCGCCGACTTCATAGCCTCAACCTCCCTCGGTTGGAACGCCTATGAACCATATGAGGTATTGTGGAAAGACTGGACCACCATCGGGGTGAATCTTGCTCCCTACCATGGGCAGGATGTGCGCCTGCGCCTCACATCATACGACTGCAAGGCAGGTGGCCACTTTGGCTATGCCTACTTCTATGCCGAATGCCAGCAGCCCTCCATACGGGCCGACCACTGCGGCGTTGTCGACACCATCACCCTCACCGCCCCCAACGGCTTCAACTACCAATGGTACAACGCCCAATCCAGCGCCCCATTCTCCACCGACCAGACCATCGTCTACCCCACCTCCAGAGGCAACGTCCGTTGCAAGCTCTCCTTCATCGAGAATCCCACCTGCTATCTCAACATCAACGCCTACGTCACCAACTACTGGCCACAGGCCATCGTAGACACCCTCTACACCATCGACCACGGATGCGACGGCTACGAGGTGCAATTCATCAACCGCAGCACCATCGTCGACGACAATGGCACTCCCCTGCCGGGAAACACCACTTGCGAATCCGCACAATGGTTCTTCGGCGACAGGAACATGAGCGCACGGTATTCGCCATCCCACACCTATCAACATTCCGGCACCTATACCGTCACCCTCATCGTCGGGCTTTCCAACCAGGAATGCACCGACACCGTCACCTATACCATCACCACCCCCGACGCATGGGCCCCAGCCGACCAGGTCCTCTCCTGCTGCGACTCGCTCCTGTGGATCGACAGCCTGTGGTACTCGCACGACACCGTCGGCCCCACCTGCCGGGTACCATTCCCCGAGACCTGCGACACCATCTATACCCTCCACCTCACCACTCTGCCCACGTCACACTTCACCCTACCTGTCGACACCATCTGCTATACCCCCAACCATTTCTGGCGAGGGCATATGGTAGCCTCCGACTACACCCTCGCCGATACCGCCTATCCCATCCTTACCGACACCCTCCTGGCTGCCAACGACTGCGACTCCCTTGTCCACCAACCCCTTGTACAACTACCTCCCGACCAAGCTGTCATCATGGTGGAGCCCGATTGCGTCACCGGACAATACTCCCTCTCTGCCGTCACCGACAAACACTTCTGGCTCTGGTCCTCCTCACCCCTCGACAGCGCCCTCCTCGGCCATGAGCACGACACCACCCTGATGGTCAACCCCGACAGTGCCGTCGTCTACACCCTCACCACCTACTACAACGACACCCTCTTCTGCCCCACTTCGAAATCGCAACCCCTTGCCAAACCCAACTTCCCACACGTAGAGCTGGAAGTGAACCCCAACGTCCTCACATTCGAACGACAAGTGCTCTATGCCTACGACCGCAGCGAAGGGCTCTCCTCGCGCCAGTGGACCCTCGTCAACCACGGCATCTCCTCCGACACCGTCCGCCTCCCCGATACCGAACGACGCATAGTCTTCCCCGTCGACATCGACAACGACAGCGTCTCTGTCATCCTCAACGTAGGCAACAACTTCTGCCAAGACACCCTCCGCCGCACCATTCCCATCATCCTCACCCACACCTTCGCCCCCAACGTCTTCACCCCCGATGCCGACAACAACAATCGCTTCGTCATCGTTGGCCAAGGCATCCTCGAATCCGAACTCACCATCTACAACCGCCAGGGCCTGCTGGTCTTCACCACCAACGACATCCAGCAAGGCTGGGACGGCACCCACAACGGCACCCCCTGCCCGCAGGGAGCCTACGTCTGGCACCTCCGCGTGCGCACCGCCGACCGCCCCGACGACTGGCGCACTTCGGTGGGCACCGTCACACTCCTCCGGTAATTTTTTTTCTTCATATTGGAAAATAGTTGTATCTTTGCACCAGATTCAACGAGCATAGGGGTGCTCTTATGTAGCTCACAATGAGCGCAAAGAAGCTGAGAACATACCCTTCAAACTTGATCGGGATAATGCCCGCGTAAGGAAATGAACTATGGAACACACAAAGAATAGCTGTGGCCGCTATCGCTTTTTCAAGGCCACCAGGATTAGCCGCCAGCAGATGATAGCCTGCTGCGCATTGGCAGTTTCTTTCTTTTTCGGCAACAACGCCTTTGCCCAGACCAAAGACACGGTGAAGACCCTCGAGGAGGTGATGATTTCGGCCTCGCGCGCCGACAACAAAACGCCGCTCACCACCACCACACTCGACCGAAAAACACTGGAAGAGAACAAAATTTCGTTCTCCCTGCCTTACATGATGGAATTGGAACCCAGCGTTGTAACCTCGTCGGAGAACGGTTCGGTGGGTGTCACCAACATGCGCATCCGCGGCGTCGATGCCACCCGTATCAATGTCAACATCAATGGCATTCCGTTGAACGACGCGGAAAGCCAAAGCGTCTATTGGTACAACATCCCCAACCTCGGCGGCATGGCACAAAGCGTGCAGCTGCAACGAGGCGTGGGTGCCAGCAATGGAGGCTCGGCAGCCCTCGGCGGTGCCATCAGCATGCAAACCTTCAATACCACTGCCCATCCTTATGCCACTACCGACCTCTCATGGGGTTCGTGGAACACCCGTCAATATGGCTTTGTGGCGGGCAGCGGCCTGGGCAAACACGGCTTCTCCTTCGATGCCGCCTACAATGGACTTACTTCCGACGGTTTTCTCCGTGGCGGCAAAACCGACCAGCAGAGTCTCTTCCTCTCCGCCAGCCACTATGGTGAACGTTCTCTCCTCAAACTCATTGCCATCATAGGCAAACAGAAAAGCGGCATCACTTATGACGGCGCCACCCTGAGTGAGATTGAACAATATGGGTCCACCTACCACAAACGCGGCAGAATCAAAGACGCCTTCGGTAACATCTCCTTCTACGACAATGAAACCGACAACTACTGGCAGCAACATTACCAGCTTTACTACTCTTACCTGTTGTCCGACTATTGGAGCATCACCAGTGCCCTCGACTACACCTATGGCTATGGCTACACCGAAAGCTACAAAGACGACAAGGACATCCGCGGATCTTTCGGGAGCCTCTACGCCTCGATGAATGTTGGCGACTCCATCAGCGACTACATCTCACGCAAACTGATGCGCAACGATGCCTACACAGCAACCCTCGCAGCGCGCTACGAAAAGGACGCCCTCTCCATCACCCTGGGCGGGAGCTATCAGCTCTACGACGGAGACCATTACGGGAACCTGATTTGGATGGAAAAAAACAACACCATCGACGAAGACCATCCCTTCGACGATTGGTACTCCAACGACGGACTGAAACACGACGCTACTGCCTACGCCAAAATGAACTACGACTTCTCCGACCGATGGAACATCTATGCCGACCTCCAACTGCGCTTCATCAGCTATGGTCTTCATGGTACCGACGATGACTACGGCCAACTCGACTACGACACCACGCACCTCTTTTTCAACCCCAAAGTAGGTGTCAACTACCGTATCGACAACCAGCAGCGCGCCTACTTTGTGGCCGGCATTAGCAACCGCGAGGCGGCACGTGCCGACATCAAAGAGGCTTTGGCCGACGGAACACACATGAACCATGAAACCCTCCTTGACCTCGAACTGGGCTATCAGCTCCAAAAGCCAAACTTCCATTTCGAAGGAAATCTGTATGCCATGCTATACAAAGACCAGCTCGTGGCTAACGGCAAAGCCACAGACAGTGGCTACAATCTGATGGACAATGTGGGCGAAAGTTATCGCCTCGGTGTAGAGCTGGTCGGAGGGTACCGCTTCTGCAAACAATTCTCCCTCGACGGAAACATAACATTAAGCATGAATAGAATTGTCGACTACCAGTATGTAGCCACCCTCAACGACTGGTATACCAAGACCACACTCTCTCTCGGCAACACCGACCTCGCCCTTTCCCCCTCGATTGTAGGCGCTGCCGTTGCCACCTACCGTCCAGTCGAAAATGCCAAGCTGCAACTCATCGGGAAATATGTCGGTTCCCAGTATGCTGACAATACCAGCCGCGAGGAGGTAAAAGTGCCTGCCTACTTCCTACTCAACGCACGTGCCTCCTATACTTTCCACCTGCGCAACCAAAACGAGATTGAATGCCAGCTGGCCGTCAACAATATCCTCGACCACGACTACCGTCTTAGCGCCTATGTCTACGGGACATACGACCCTTCCACCCAGACCTACGACAACTACCACTACTGGTTCCAGCAGCCCGGCATCAATTTCATGGGAAGGGTAATCTATAGATTTTAGTTCTGGTTGAACTAGTTAAACTAGTAAAACTAGCAAAACTAGTACAAAACAAAAACATGAACCTCCTCGACATCATCGGCGCCGCCATCGGTTTGGTCTATGTCTTCAGCGAGTATAGGGCAAACCGATGGTTCTGGCCGTCGAGCCTGCTGATGGCGGCCTTCTACGCCGTCATCAACTTCCGCATCGGCTGGTACGCCAACACCGGCATCTGCATCTACAATTTCCTCATCTCCATCTACGGCCTCCTGGCGTGGCGCGGCATAGTGGAGCGCCGGCAGAAGATGGAGCGCCGGCATCCTGCCGGCAAGGACAATGCCGAACCGCTGGATGATGCCGGCAAGATGCCGGCGCTCCATGACGATGCCGGCAAGGTGCCGGCGGTCCAAGAGATGCCGGCGGTCCAGGAAGAGCGCCCCGTCAGCTCCTGCCCCCTGCGCTACTGGCCGTGGCTCCTCCTGGCCACCGCCGCGCTCACCCTCCTCTTCCGCTGGCTGCTGGCCCTGATGGGCGAGGCCACCATGCCCCTCCTCGACGGCCTCAGCGCCGCCCTCGGCATCGTCGGCATGTGGATGCTGGCGCAGAAATACTGGCAGCAGTGGCTCTTCTGGCTCGTCAGCGAGCCCATCCTCGCCTACATCTATTTCTCCACAGGCTACACCGCCTCCGCCGTCATGTATGTCATTTACGAAGTGTTTGTCATAATGGGTATCATCCGATGGAAAAAACTCAGCATATCGTAATCCTCGCCGCCGGCGACTTCCCCACCCACCCCGTGCCCCTGCGCGCACTGCGCGAGGCCGACTTCGTCGTCTGCTGCGACAGCGCCTACGGCAAGTGGAAAACGGAAAACGGAAAGCGGAAAATGGAAATGCCGTTCGCCGTCATCGGCGACGGCGACTCCCTGCCCGAGGCCGACAAGCATGCCCTGGGCAACCGCTGGATCCAGGTCGACGAGCAGGACTACAACGACCTCCACAAGGCCATGGCCTACGCGATGAGCGGAACATGGAACACGGAACATGGAACACTGCCGGATGCGCCAGCCCACTTTCCGCTCCACATCACCATCCTCGGCGCCACAGGCCGCCGCGAGGACCACACGCTGGGCAACATCTCCTACCTCGTCACCTTCGCCGAAGAGTACCCGGGCGTCGACATCGAGATGCTCACCGACCACGGCCGCTTCTGCACCTTCAGCGGCACACGCACCTTCAGCGCCTTCCCCCACCAGCAGGTGTCCATCTTCACCCTCGACGCCGCCACCGCCGTCAGCTCCGAAGGCCTCCGCTGGCCCCTCGACCACTTCCGCCCCACGCGCTGGTGGCAGGCCACACTCAACGACGTGCTGGCCGACAGTTTCACCCTCGCGTCCAACGGCCCCGTCATCGTCTTCCGCACCTACGACCCCAAGCGCTGACCCTCCGCCCATCCCCCCCTATCCACCATTCCAACAGGGGTCAAAACCCTACCCGAGACGGCCCCGATACGGCCGTTCTTATATTGTTCTTATATTGTTTACATATTGTTCTTATATTGTTCCTATATTGTAGATATAAGAACAATATGTA
>OCVV011233981.1_pt1 | contig 11809 bp, 7 predicted proteins | sample 1539721 | NCBI WGS metagenome assembly OCVV01 (sample SAMN02144230, study PRJEB22623) | gut metagenome | biome: sheep rumen | host: Ovis aries | place: New Zealand | reverse complement strand
GCCATACAATGAATTGTAATTGTATCAATCGAATGATTTCTTTGCCCGCTGTGATTTGGGCTATATATTTTAACCGTAGCTAAACTACTGTTAGAAAATGCCATATTGCCTCACCAATCAAAATCTTTCAAATGTATTTGCAACAGCCACATCATAGGTATACACAAGTATCTTTGGCATAATATCTTTAAGCATAAAATCTGTTGGGTCATGCTTATATGCTTTCACATTACCGAATAATATAGGATACCTTGAATATACCCTCGTACAATACTCAACTCCCACCCATTTGTCTGCTGAACCGATTCGAATACCGGCATCTAGTGCATCGAACATAGAAACCGGAGAATCGGACAGATTGAGATATCTAATATACAAATCATCGCTAACTTTCATAGTTACTATGTAAGTGGTTTTACCATTCCAGTTGTTTTCTAAAATATCAACAACTTGACTTTTGATGATATTGTATACCTCTGTGGTTTTGATGTCGATGCTGGTGTGTGCAGGGGGTGAGAGTTTCCAATTATCTATTACAAGAGAATCGGACGGTTTCTCAATTCCTGTTAAAATAGATAGATTTTTCATTATTAAATTTCCTTGGATTATAAAGATATTGAAGTAGAACTTCCTATCAGAGTTTCGAAATCGGGGTATATCTGACCAAAATCGACCTTTCCGGTAGAAATGATATTTGATGTGGGGGACATCGAACTTGGTGTATAACCCACATTACCACCGTTGGAGATTGATATACCCTGAGATGCGTAAGTTTGGTTAGCGGACGACATTGTTAATCTTTGTAGCTTCAAAGTAGTAACGAATGTATTTGATATTGTATGGGATACCGACATAACATTATATATTCCGGATATGGGGGATAATGTATTGTCGGATAGGACTATCAGCGATACCGGCTGAGCCAATTTATAGTTTGTACTCGTTCCGATAATCTGCACTTGGAAATCTCCACTGAACTGAGTAGCGATAGCATTTATGTCATTTATAATAGAACTTGATTGGAATGTATCTGCTAATGTACTACTCCAACTGTTTACGACCGTAGCATCCGACAATATGGTGTTGCCGCTACCATCTATGTTAAAACCAACCCCAGCGAAGCTCATATCTGTCACATTGTAAGCAATACCGTTGTATGAACCATTAATACTCAGAATGTTTGTATTTGCAGTTCCATACTCTAAGGTATCTCCATTGTGTGCAGCATTTAATCCGGCATTACTCTTATAATGGATTGTTCCCAACTGTGTCATTGTTGGTTCATCGACCCAATATGAGAATGAAGAATTTTGTACTGTGTTATCTGTCATACCCTTTTTCAAGAAATTAGACAGCGGAGTGACACTTAGATTGTTCAATCCTTGACTCAGTTTGTTTAAACCGGTCAATCCTGCGGCATCTCTGGTAGCATTATAAGACGTCGATAGTCTTAGTAGACCAGGGAAATCATCATAATCGTCTTGTGCTTTGAAACTACCCCTAACATAGTTAGTAAAACTTGTTGTCAAAGCACCGTGGTTTACATAAGTTGGTGCATCTGAATGGTCTATATCGAGATTATAATATGTATCAGCCTTTACCGCTTTTGCGAGAGCTTCCACTACTGCGGATGGTTGAACAATTCCGGATACCGCAGGAATATTAAGAACAGGTGTACTCATCTGCATAGCTAATGATGCATACCCATTCAACTTGTAGTTCATAAATCTTCCTTGTGTGGACACAGTAAATTTTAGCGTCCAACCCTGATAGGAAACATTCTCAGCGACCGTACCATCAGGGTTTAACCACCCGAATATAAATGAAACAGGAATACCACTTGAATTGCTGTATCCTGCGGATTTCTGTGCAGCAGAATACAGCAGAGCTTCAAATGCGGCGATGTTCGCTTTTTTGTTAGCACTACCACCAACTGTAACAGATAAAGTCCAAGAGGTATATGAATCTATTTGGGAGTTATCTACTTGAAGTTGTGTAAATGGTGCCGGTATCATAAGACCGAATTCAGTTAATGATACTCCGGCAAGCGAAAAGTTACAGAATGGTTGCTTTTTCATTTACATCACCCCCAATGGTAATTATCACAAAGGCTACTCACTAGCCAAGTTCAGCGTTAATGCAGTAACAGGCTGTAAGATTTCTCCGGTCTGCATCAAATCAGTAACAGATTTAGGTATCATCAATTTCTGACCGAGCCTGCAAGTAAACCCATCTTCGATTTGGTTAAAATAGGCGATTACCCAGCTATATTTAGCAGAGCCTAAATACTTATGTGCTATTAAATCCAATCTATTTTCCTCTGTACCATCTACCTCATGCCATGTAACAGCTAAATTAGAAGTCACAAAAGCATTTGGGGTTTCGAGGGCTATAAATCGTTCTTGTGTGTCGTGTGGAGAATGAATTACTCTCCGCAATCCTCTATATCGCGATATGTGTTTGTAATCACAACACGGAGCATATTGTATTCCTTTGTAGTCAACCTTATCATAAGGTTCTACTATATTCATTATATACATAAAATCACCCTATCAGCGGTAATCCTCTAACTACATCATGGTTCAATGCTTTTGTAGAAACTTCAATGAATGACAAACTTATCTTGAAATGGAGATACCAGTTATCAATAGAACTTATTGGACCACTCGCATCCCAATCTACAGATACATCATTGATTATTCCGGAAATGAGCGGTGAACCGGAGATATATAATGTAGCGGTCGCAGTATTTACAGCGGAGCCAGAATATTTTGGATATAAGAATGCTTGGCAGAATCTAATTAATTCGTTGGCTTTTCCATCACCCTCATTTCCAGTCCACATTTGCCTATGGATATCAAATGTATAGGTATTAGCTCTCGGACCGGAACCATCATACACTTGCCACGGTTCATACTGATAAAGCAAATCGGGCATTGTGGAATAATTTGCAGTACGCTTATCAGATAGTTCCTCCGGATATACTGGAAAATCAATGGATTCTTGCGACATTGAATCAACAAGTGTTATTTGACCCCAAGGGATGTGAAACCATTGAAATAACCCACTATTTCCACTTCCGGAACTGCTACCATCGCCAGAACCAACAGGAACAGCAGGAAGCATAGCACTATAATCATTGAAGATGCCTGGGTCTATTTGGTTGTTTCTGCTGGGGTCAGCCAGTTGCGACATAGCCGCATTATATGTATTTCTGCCAACCGGACCGCCACCACCAAGAATTTCAGAAGAATCCGGCAGTCGTATAGTTTCTGGAACTCTAACAGCATTTGGGAAAGCATCTAAATTCTTTAGAACTTTCCACCCAGAATCACCAAGCAATGCGGCTTCTTCAAATACATTGTAGTCGCTGACAAATTTATTTAGAATGACCTGCTTATCTTGCCACGATACAGGTGGAGCAGTATTCATGATAGTTTTACAATTATCATAATACTGCTGACCTATATTCACAGAACGAGATAACTGATTCTGCACAAGCATAGAAGTAACATTACGCGAACCGACCAACTGTCCTAAAGAGGACAGCGTAGTATCTTTTCCAATTCTAAGGAATTGCATAAAATCACCTCAATTATTGATATGCGGATAAGTTTAAACTCTTCAACACGTGCGGTTCTCCAAACATTGTCGGCGGTCTCAGTTTCCGTTCTTCGGAAGTTAGTTTGAAAGTCCACACTTCGCTTGTCCTGTATATTGCTGTATATATGGCATCATTAAATTCATCTTCTGTGTTGTCGAGATGCAGAAGTACGAATAAATCATGTCTATCTTCAATAGGGGACATCGGACCAATTACAGCGCCTATCATATAGGAATACACCCAATCTGGAAGAATATATCTTTTAGACAGCTTCGGGGCATCCTGATTTTTTCTATATTTAGATATGTGATAGTGTATCCACGTTTTCAAGTTCTGATATTTCTGTTGGAAATCTCTATTAGGACACGGATAGTTCATATCAAAATAATTCGTATCGTTGTAGAAAAAAGCATCAAACATTTCATCATCGCTTATTAGATGGTATGGGTAGTCTGGTAAATAACCCTCTTGCACATATCTAATTTTGATAATGTCATGAATCAGCATACGGTTCCTCCATAGAATAAATTATAGGTATTTTGTTTCCATGGAGCAAGAACTGTATCAACATCGGCATTGATTGATGCTGCTGTGATGTTAGTCATGATTGCAATATTGCCGGTAGCGGTTCTATTGGAATTTGCGACGTCATATATGCCGGTTTCTGCCGTGAAGTTGGTATTCGAAATGATTACTTCAGTTCCGCCATCCGGTTTATATGCGGAAACAAAATTTCCTGTGATTTTAAGAGGTTTCTTTATGCAAGCCTGCGGATAAGAAAGTCCGGCACCTTGAGGTAAAGTAAACTTGCCATAGAACACATGCTGACCATCTGGGTCAATATTATTTGTTGAACTATCGGCAATAAGTAATCCTACCTTAGTAATAACACCCGTACCATCGAAAGATATGCTGCTTAGTGCCATCTTATAGTGAGTGTCATTTGGCGCATCGAGATTCCAGAATTCAAATCCCTCAGAAATATAACCAACATCAAGCTCGCTTACCGTCTTATCATCTACTACAATTTGTGGGTCGCCAGATTCATATGGCTGATACCATAAGCTAAGACCTACTATGCCGGTAAAGTTCTCTGGATAGAAGTCCGCATACACCACACCATCTTCATACTCGATTGTATCATTAAGTCCGTTCGCCTGCGTATTTCTGTCTGCGGAAACAATATAATTCAGCACAGCGGCATCGTAATATAGGTTAGTCCGATATAGATTGATAATGGGACCACCCTCATAGGCATTTGATACCGTATCACCACAGATTACAGGGTCAATCCTTATTTTCTGACAGTCTACTATATTTATAGTAGTTTTGCTTGTAGCTGTACCCTTAAAATGAAAATATACACAAGTTCCAAATCTGGAATCAATGTTACGAATGGTGATAGCCTGATTGGATGTTTCTTCTCCACCAGATGGAGATTCAGCATCAGCAATATCTATATAAATATGTATTACATTCGCAGGAACATTGTTTTTAGCTGCATTCTTTTTCTGTTCAGAATTAGGAAATGCGATTCTGTCATTGACATATTCATCCAAGTAATCCTGAACTTCAGACAAAGAAAGGCTGGTGGGGAATGTTAAATCTTCACCTAACTGGTAAGCCAACAGACCGGTTCTCAATAAACCATAGTCAACTAACCGAAGGTGTCCATCGGTATCCATATAGACATATCCAGCATCAATCCTATCGGATGCATCGGAAGCTACATTGTAGAATCCTCCAATGGTTTCTTCGGTTGCAAGCGGAATTGTGCCGGTAAGATATATAGTAGAAGACCATTCTTTTGGGGTTGCAGAAGTAACAACAAAGTAGTAGTCCTTAACATGAGGAATCTCTACATCATTTACAGTTTCTGTATACTGATAAGTAACTACAAAGTAATCGACATTCGGGATTCCTCGCATTGCTTTGAAATCAGGGAATAAATCAGAATACTCCCTACTCATTTCATAATACTTGTAGGTCGCAGTCATACTTGTTTCTTCGAGTGTAGATACTACGCTCTTAGCGATGACCGCACCAGTTACGGGATTTACTGCATTGTAATCAAGATTGCGGGTATATGTTATTTTTGCGACTACATTGATTTCAGCACCACGGTTCGGTGCGATGGACAGAAGAACGCCACTAGCAAATCTAACAAATGTTACTCTTCCGACAGCAACATCTTCACCCTCAATCTGTTCAGTTTCTTGGACAAAGATGTAATAGATTCTATCTATTTCCGCAGCTTCATCACCAGGGTACAGAGAGATTTCTTCCCCATCAAGTGTGACTTTAGTTGGTTCAGCAGTTCCGCCAACTTTAATGGTTATCGGAGTTCCGTCTATTGTTTTATCAGATATGGTTCTGGATGCGGGTGCAGCTAATTCTGTACTATAGAATTTAACAGTTGTTCCATCTCCGGTAAATGGAACCTCTACAGTATCATAACTAGCGACAGTCATAACCGGTGAGTTATCTGCGGTTATAAACGCAACCGGAGTCTTACTTACATATGTTCTTTGGAATTTATCATCTACCATCGGCTTGACGGTGAATAGATTATCGCTGACAGATGCTTCATATAACTTGACGCCGGTAGGCATATCATAACCAGGTTCCCAATGAGGTTCTTTATCCTCAATGTAGCCAATGTATGCAAGATTTGTAACCAATCCAGGGATTACAGAATAAATGGTTGATGGTGCATTTGCGGTTGTAGAATTCTCTACAGTCAAGTCCTGCCCGACAAGAACATAATCACCGACATTCCACAACGGATTAATCTCAGGAAGTCCATCGGATTCATTGATTTCCTGTGTGGATATGGATTCTCGATAAGCTCTTTGCTTACCACCCACAAGGTTATGCAGTTCCAATGACAGCCTATCGTTGATTTTCTTTATGTTCTTGGTATATTCAGGAGTAACTGTACCTGGGGTATTCAGAACATAGTCAGCCTTGGGGAGCTTCATTATCTTATCCTTATAGTATAATAGCTCACCATTAGCATTTTTCATGCCATCTACCTGCTTGTGAGGAATATCCAAGTATACGGAATTATCTGTAAGGTCTACACCGAATACAGCCTCATCACCAAGTTCGGTATCATCGGTAGTTGTATTCTTATTAATATCGGTATGTGAATCCCAAACCATCAAGCTACCAGTGGCATCGCACCAAGTATCTTTACCGGACACATCATAAGAACCCGTTGTAGAATTATATGTGCTCTTTCCAGCAAATACATATAATCTGTTTGGGTGAATACCCGCCTTGGATATGTAAGTATCCGACAGAATATCATTGATATTGAATATTCTCTCGCCATCAATATACTTCGTCTTGTCAGGATTCTGTGTAATCGAACTCTCTACAATAGAACCATTGCGGAATGTAAATGTAGCCAGTTTCAAATGACAAGTAACAGCAGATTCGTCTTCCGGAACATCCAAAGGAGTAAGTAACTCATTTTCCGGAAGAATGACAAGCTGAACACCAGAATACTTATTGTTATTGTCTTCGGCAACCATAGAACCAGCCATTGTAGCTTCGGTGCTATAATATGCCCGTATACCGATAGCAAGTTTACCCTTTAATGGGGACATACTATGATTCTGCAATTCGGTATTTGCTTCCAGTATGTCAATGTACATCGGAGCTAAATTCTCAACAAAGTGACCATTGACTATCGCTCGGCCAGGAAAAATTTTCAAAGTAGAACGGGATACCGCAGAATCAGTATCTCCGGTATCGAGTGCTACTTTATAATCATCATCACAATGAGTGAATGAATGGCCGGCATCGAAATGTATAGCCGATGGTGTGCTAACCATCTCTCGACTACGCAAGTTCCATTCGGAAAGCAACTGACCGCCAGCGGTTGAGTTAGCCAGAGGGAATATATTGGTGCTTGATACTAGAAATGTAGTGAAATTCATATACTCTAATCACCTTTCTATTATGTGCTTGTTGTGTTTAAATTTGTAGAGGTCAAGCCAAGACCTAGGGCGGATAAAGTTGTAGCTAATGTAGCACCACCCGATGTGTTCTCAGCTTGCATAATAGCTTCAAGTACTATCAAGATTTGTGCAAGTAAAGCATTTGTCTGTACCGCAGGGTCTTTCAACTCAGCCGTGTTGTTGGTCAATGCCTTTGCAAGAGCAAGTACAGCGTCTCCGGACTCTTTCTCTTTCTCCTTACTCTTAACTGTATCAATAGCTTTATAAGCATTCTTGGTTTCAGCCGTATAGGTAGTGTACTTGATAAATCTATCAATGACTGTATCCATAAAGGATTTCCAGTTCCAACCAGATGTAGATGAATTTTTATTTGCATCTAATCCGAGCCAGTTGGTAGACCATTGTGTATCTATCCAGTCTTTCTTCCATGCGTCAGATATCCAAGTTTTACCCCAAGCAGTTTCAACCCACTCTTTGTTCCAAGTAGTTTTAACCCAGTTAGCGGTCCAGTCATTTTCTCTCCAACCTTTCCACTGAGCATTCATATCCGTCTGGAAAGAATCTAACTTATCCCAAAGTTTCTGCTGCCATGTGGGGAAGATTTCTTCCACATACTGCATTATATCGCTATCGCGTTTCCAAGTAAACTCAGAGGCCTGCTGTGCTTGTTTAGCTTCATACTGACCTTTCATTTGTTCCTCAGTAACGCCTGTGCGCTCTAATGCGGCTCTGAATTCTTCCTCAGCATTAGATTTCGTACTGAACTTAGATACTGCGGATTGCCACCACTCGGCAAATGATTTCTGTTGTGGTTTCTCACCGAGCTTTGGCATACCACCTATTGCGGCATCCATCGTTCCCAGAATATCATTTATCTTCTTAGCTTCCGCTTTGCGAAGACTATCATCAGAAGATATAAAACTTGTAGATGCTCGGACCTGTGCAGTAGCGGAATTAGCAATAGCATTTCCTATACTCTTTCCGACAAATCCCCAGCTATACTTAGAAGCTACTACTTTATTAGCAGTTGTTTTAAGTATCGCATTAGCGATAGCATTACTTGTGGTTCGGATTCCCCTTGTGGTCATTTTGAGTAAACCAAATCCAGAGGGGTCAGTTAAACTATTTAGGAAGTTGATACCGCCATTAACCGCACCAAAGGCAGAAGCACCACCCATCATTTCAATTAGTTGAGGTACGGTTTCTGGGGAACTAAAATTAGTCAGATTAGAAAATGATGTAGCATTTCCTTGACCGACTTTACCCCTTTCAATGACAGCGGCTATGTCTCGCTTCTGCGCATCATACTCGGCAGCAGTAGCCGCCATATTGAACAACTTACCTACCCAAGCAAATGGGTTTAAGAAGTTTAGAATATTGCTTACAGTTTCTGCTATACCTTGTAATGCTTTCTTAGCCTCGCCTGCAAGTTCAACAGAATACTCTCTCTGAGCCATTTCGTTTGCAAGCTCTTGGTCCCACATATGTTGCTGAATAGCTCTTGCGGCTTCATTATCTAAAACATATGCAAGACCCTCATCGAGAATCATCTTGTTGATTTGCTGCATCTTCAACTGTTCATCAGAAGTAACAGTCTGCTTTGAACTCAACAAAGCCATATTCTCAGACAGAGATGCAGTATTTACCTGCATAGCAGATATAGCAGATGCTAGTGATTGAAAATCAACTCTTGCGAATGCTTCAGCAGGTATTCCAAAGGTTTCCGATAGACCCTCCGCAACTTCCATGAAGTTATCCGCATTCATCTGTTGCATCTTCGCAAGATTACTGAATAGTGCAACAAACAAACTCTTGGGGTCATTGGCTAAAATTCGTAGGAATTCAGAATTGGATGCACCTACACCGGCAATCGACCTCAGAGCAACTAATTCATTGCTGTTACCACCAATAGCAGCAGACACTACTTTGTCAACTAATTCAGATGCTAAGTCCGGAGCAATGGCACCAACTTGTGCCGCTACAGCGGTAAGGACTCCGGATATATTAGAAGAATCAGATATACGGGCGCTTGCCGCAATCTTGACAGAATCTTCCCACAGTTTCTTGCCATCCTTTAAGGCACTGGATAGTCCACTGGATATGTTTCTATTGGCATATAACAAATTACTTGCAAACTGCTGTAACTGAGCATCTGCTGCCTGTATTGCATCGGATTCGCTAAGTCCTTTGGATATACCCTGTGCAACAACCTGTGCATATGTATCAGAATAAGAAAAGAAATCCTGTGTCGGGATTGCATTTTCTAATATAGTTGCTAAATAGGCAAACTCTTCTGCGGCAGCGCCAGATAGACCACCCTCAAGAACTTTTCCCAGATTAGTGGATATGTCTGCGGCGCTGATTACACTTTCAAGACCCTCACCGCGTAATCTGCTTGCATATGAACCAAACAGCGTTTGAACATCCGCTTTGGTGTAGCCCTGCGTAGCGGTAATAGTCTTTAAGTTATTGTCCCAAGCAGTATACCATTCTTGTGCTGCTGCCTCCATTATTTCAAATGGTCGTTTAGCAATAGACTGGATATCTGCTTCGATTCGCTTTTGCTCGTTCTCTAAGTTTTCTCTTTGAGTTGACCAATAGCGATTTCCTGCTTTTTTGAGTGCATCCTTAAAGCCCTTTATGCCCTCAATAGCCGGAGTAAAGCAAGCTGCGAATTCCTTTAATTTGGCGGATATGACTTTAATTGCGACCAAGGCAATCAGAACTTGCGGTATAGCCATGCCCGCCGCACCGGCACCTGCGACACCGGCTGTGCCTGCAGTACTTCCTAGTGCAGTTGAACCTGTGGTAGCTAATGCGGATGTACCCACACTAGCAGCACCAGAAGCTCCTGCCGCACTCGCAGCACTTGCTGCTCCGGCACTAGCACCACCGCCACCAAACAGAGAACTAAGCAACCCAGAACCCATCTTGCCGAGTTTACCATTCTTCAGGAAATTCGTACCTTGACTTAGGAAGTCAGTACCGCCCGACTTGTTCTTAAATAAATCAAACAAGTCAAATAATTCATCAAATGCAGTTCCACCCGATGAATTATTTTCGCCTTGCGGAGCTTCTGGGGTGGGTTTTTCCGCTAAGTTTGACGGCTTTGGTGGATTAGCACCTTGCGGAGCTTCCGGAGATGGTTCTTCTACCGGCGTTGGTGCCTCTATGCCATTGACAACACGAAGTAAATTAAGAATTTCAGTTACATTCGTGTCTATGCTTGTCAATAAAGTAGAATACTCACCGGATGCATTAGCAGTTTCTGCTGCAACATTGGCAGAACTCTGCGAAGCTCTATTTGTCGCATCCTGTACTTCCCTATCTTCTTGACGACCATAGTTTTGTTTAAACTTGTTCTTGAAGTTAGAGATAGCTTGGTCGAATATATCCTTTACGTCTGCATCGGTAGCATTCGGATTGTTCTGCCTGACACGATATCCTACAGCGGCTTTTGCTGCATTCGACGCATGGTCAAATATGTCCTGTTCGACACCTTCCATAATAGAAGCAAATCTCTTGCCAATGCCAGAACGCCGGATGATAGTCTTCCCTAAATCTTTACCCAAAATAGATGGGATTTCAGAAACATTGACACCCATCTCTTTGGCAAAGTCCTGCAGAGATTTTCGAAGTTTTGTATGTAATGGAGATTCTTTAAGACTTTTCTTTAATTCATCTTGAATTCCATCTCCGAGACTTGACAGAAAATCATCTACGACGCCTTTGGTAGAAGATGAAAATGACCCTCTGCCATTCCTATCTCTCGAAAACTTGTTGGTAGAGGTGGTTCTACTGGAGGATTGATACGAACCGTTGTATGAAGCCGTTTCAGTTCTTCTTGTATCTCTCGCTCTTGCTTGTGCCTGAGCTTGTGCCGCATTTCTTGCCGCAGTCTGTGCGGTTCGTTGTGTACCCTGAGAAATCTGGCGAATTAACTGAACATCCTGCTGAATGTCCTGAAGATTATCCAGTATGGCTGTATTATTTACAACTTTTGTGCTATTGATTTCTATGCCCCTAAGAGCCGCTAAAATATCACCATCATTGATAGCCAACTGTTATCTCACCTCTTCATAAGAACCAAAGGATAGGATGAAATCTCATCCCATCCTCCGAACTCTACCTCTATTTTTAGCCGCCTGATTCAACTTAGATTCGCGTTCTTTGACTTCTTTCTTAAATGCCTCTAAATACTTTTTACGTATGAATATCGGCTGACCCATCAGCCATT
>OCVV011357925.1_pt1 | contig 11810 bp, 8 predicted proteins | sample 1539721 | NCBI WGS metagenome assembly OCVV01 (sample SAMN02144230, study PRJEB22623) | gut metagenome | biome: sheep rumen | host: Ovis aries | place: New Zealand | reverse complement strand
AAAAATAAATTAGGATTTAATGCTGAACCAAGATTGCTAAGTCCATTAAATCCAGAAACAAAATTTGTATTAAACAAATTTAATTTAGAAGAACCAAAATATTTAAATGATGTTAAGGTAAAAATAAAAGATGTTAAATTTCATAAGAATTATTTAATTAATGAAAATAGACCTATTATAGAAGCATTCAATATGATGAATAAAAATAGTATAACAGGTATTCCATTAGTAGATGATGAGAAGAAATTAACAGGTTATGTTTCATTAAAAGAAGTTGCAAATGAAATGATATTTAATGAATCAATTAAAATAAGTACATCATTCGATGACTTAGTTAATATATTAGAATCAAAAGACTATATAAAATGTGATGAACATATAGAAGGTTATGCACATGCTGCAACATTTGATGATGCATCATTTATAAGAGATATTCCTTTAGATAATGAATCTATTCTTATAGTTGGAGATAGAGCTTCTATCATCAATTATGCTTTAACTAGTAAAGTTAAATTAATAATAGTTGTTAAGGATAAAAAATTAAATAAAGAGCAAAAGAAACAAGCTAAGGCAAATAATATAAATGTAATATGTACTCCTAAATCTTCATTTAAGATTGCTAGAGTATTATGTTTAGCTAATCCAATTAAATCTATTAAAAGAGGTGGATCAGTTATTACATTTAATAAAGATGACTATTTAACTGATTTTGTTGAAGCAACATCTAAATTAAAACATACAAACTATCCAATTGTTGATAGCAATAATGTTTGCTTAGGTATGTTAAGAACAATTGATGCTCATGAAATAAATAGAAAGAAAGTAATCTTAGTAGACCATAATATGGTTGGACAATCAGTTGATGGTTTATATGAATCTGATATATTAGAAATTATTGATCATCATAATATAGGTGATATTAATACTTCTAATCCAATTAACTTTAGAAATATGGCAGTTGGATCAAGTTGTACAATAGTATTCTTCTTATATAGAGAAAACAGTGTTAAGATTACTAAAGATATTGCTGGCTTATTATTAAGTGGTATCTTATCTGATACTCTTATGTTAAAGAGTCCAACAACTACTGAAACAGATAAAATGGTTGCTAAAGAATTAGCTCATATAGCTAAATTAAATATTAATACATATGGATTAGAATTATTAGAGAGTGGAGTATCTATTGAAGGTATGACACCATCAGATATAATTTTTAAAGATTTTAAAATTTATAATGTTAATGAAAGAAGTATGGTAGTAGGTCAAGTATTTACTACTGATTATAAAGAATTTGCAAGAATAGAAGATGAACTAGTAGAAGAATTAGATAGAGTTCAAGCTAATCATGACTATGATGCATGTGTATTATTTGTTACTAATTTCTTAACAAATAATTCTAATGTTTTATATGCACACAAGTGTGAGGATTTAGTTGCAACAGCATTTAATATAAGACATATAGAAGAAGGGTTCTTACTTAAAGATGTAGTAAGTAGAAAGAAACAAATCGTACCTAATTTAATGGATGTATTAGAAAGTAGATAATATGAAATATAAAAATGATATTATAGTATTTATACTTGCTATTATAGTATTAATAGGTAGTGTTATTATGTTAGTAAAAGAATGCATTTAAGCATTCTTTTTTCTTTGTTATTGATTTGCCAAAATAAGAAAAATTTGCTATAATGCTTATATGTGTGGTGCATTATGCTAGTCATTATACTATTTGAAGGTGGGGCTAAAAATCCACCAGAATGTCGAATGACACTTTGCTATTTTGCTTCTTCTGCCCAAGTTGGGGTGAGATAGTAATTTAAGACATAAGGATAACTACAATGGCATGTAGCTGATAATTCCTTATATCGCGTCACTCAGCAATGAGAATAATATAATACGTACATGATGTGAGTGTTGATCTGGGATTAGCTGTAAACAGTTATGAAATGATTAATGCAAAAGCATATAAGAATAGTCACTTATGTTAGGGAAAACCTCTAGCGTGTATATACTATAGGTATTGAGGTGCGGACTAAGTGGTAATCGAGACGTTAAGTAGTGATGCTTAACAACTTCCATTAAAACGAAAGTGCTTTAGAGTAATCAAGAGTTGGAAGTTGAGAAACTCTTCTCGACCTAAGCCGTAAATTTGATTTATAGTATACCATACAAATAGACTTTAATTTGGGGAAGAACCGAGTTGAAGTTTTTTTATGCGATAATTTAATATAATATATGTTATAATAATAATACGGTGATAAAATGAAAAGACATGATAATTGGATACTAATTGTATTTATTTTAACATTTATACTTTCTATAATTTTTAGTGCTATATCAAATGTAATGGCAGCAACTTTTAATGAAATTGTATTAACAATACTATTAATAGCTACTATAGCGTTTGGTATATTATTTGATGTAATTGGTACAGCAGTAATATCTGCAAATGAAGCATCATTTCATGCTTTAAATAGTAGAAGAATTAAAGGAGCTAAACAAGGTTTATTTTTAATTAAAAATAGTTCTAGAATATCTTCTGTATGTAATGATATAGTAGGTGATGTATGTGGAATTATATCTGGTGCTTTAGGTGCTATGATTGCTATATCTTTAAGTACTAGATTTGGTATTAATAATACTATTATAAGTATTATAGTTTCAGCTTTTATTTCATCTATGACTGTAGGTGGAAAAGCTATATTTAAGAAAGTAGCATTAACAAGTGCTGATAGTATTACATTAACTGTATCAAAAGTATTAAGTAAATTTAGAATAGGTGGTAAATAGATGAAAGCTTTAATAACTGGTGCATCTTCTGGAATAGGCTATGAAATGGCTAAATATTTAGCATCTCAAAATATAGATTTAATATTAGTTGCTAGAAGAAAAAGTAGATTAGATAAAATGAAAAAGGAATTTAAAAATGTTAATGTTAAAGTTATTCCTTTAGATATAAGTTTATATGATAATTTAGAATTACTATATAATTCTGTTAAAGATGAAAATATAGATATTCTTATTAATAATGCTGGATTTGGTTTATTTGGTGATTTTTTTGAAACAGATCTTGAAACTGAATTTAATATGATTGATTTAAATATTAAAGCAGTTCATTATTTAACAAAGAAATTTTTAATAGATTTTAAAGAAAAAGATTCAGGTTATATTTTAAATGTAGCATCTTCTGCTGGATTTACTGCAGGACCTAGATTATCAACTTACTATGCAACAAAGAATTATGTATTAAAGTTAACTGAAGCTATATATGAAGAATTAAGAAGAGCTCACTCTAATGTACATGTAAGTGCATTATGTCCTGGACCTGTAGAAACTGAATTTAATTCAGTAGCTCATGGTCAATTCTCATCTAAGGGTGTAAGTGCAGAATATGTAGCTAAGTATGCTATCGATAAAATGTTTAAAAATAAATTAATAATAGTACCTACATTTTCTATAAAAGCAGGTATCTTTTTCCAAAGATTTTTACCAATTAAATTAGTTATGAAATTTATATATAATTATCAAAGTGGAAAAATAAATAAAAAAGATGTATAATAGCAATCACTTAAGAGGGGATTACTATGGAAAAGAAAGATTTAGTTAGAAAATTTGTTAATAAATATATTAATAATTCAAGTGAATGTGTTCATGAATCTATTACAAAATATGTTGGTGTAGATAAAGAAAAGATACATCAAGAAAGAAAAGAAATAATAGATTTTTTTAAAGCTAATTTCTTTATTTCAGGATTAACTATTTCATATGATTTATTAAGATATGATGCTGATAATAATGAATGGATTAGATTAAATAATAAAAATGATTTAGAATTATTTGAACAATTAATAGCAATAGGGTATGAAGCAGGTATCTTTCATGAAAGTTATGTATTAAGATTCTTTGAAATGAAAAAATTAACTAGACAAGAATTAAAGTATAGTATTCCTGAAGAATTTGAATATATAGATGAAGAATATTATGATGGATTAAATGAAGGTATTATCAAAAAGAATAATTTATACCTTGATCCTTCTTACTATGAAAATGATGAAAGAACACATAATACTAGAGAATTATTAAAGTATTGGTTTACTACTAATAATGTTCCAAATGCATTTGAATTATGTGAAGGATTCCAATACTTATTAGAGAATAAATTAGACTTATTATTAAATGTTGCTACTTATTTATATATAAGTGGAAGTGGACCAATTTTATTATTATTTGAATTAAATAAAAATACAAATATGGGTTTAATTCCAAATATAGAATATACAATAAAGTCACTTAATAAAGAAGATAAAAATAAGTTTGATAGAGAAAAAGAAATATTCTTAAATGTATTAGAAAGTGAATACAAAACAAATATTATACAAAAGAAAAAAGGACTTAAATAAGTCCTTTTTATTATTCATCTTTTTTAGTTAATGATTTTACTTTATCAACTGCTTTAGATACATTGCTTTGACCAAATGCATTTAATACTTCAATTGGTATTGCAAATATAATTGTATTTGATTGATCAGAACTAATATCATTTAATGTAGATAAAGTTCTTAAATGTAATGAACCAGGAGCACTTGATAATAATTCAGCAGCTTTAGCTAAGTTTTCTGCAGATTCAACTTCACCTTTAGATTTAGTAATAACTGCAGCTTTTTCTCTTTCAGCTTCAGCAGCTTTAGCGATAACTCTTTGCATTTCCATTGGTAATTTAATATCTTTTAATTCAACATTTTCAACTTTGATTCCCCAAGGGTCAGTTGCTTTATCAATGATATCACAGATTTCATTAGATATTTTATCTCTTTCAGATAATAGTTCATCTAATGATACAGCACCAACAGCATTACGCATTGTTGTTTGAGCTAATTGAGCTACAGCATATTGATATCTTTCAACAGCTATAACTGCTTTTGATGCATCAAATACTTTGTAGTATAAAACTGCATTGATTTTAATTGTAACATTATCTTTTGTAATAGCGTCTTGTTCTGGAACATCTACTGCCTTAGTACGAATATCAATCTTTTGGAATGATTGAATAATAGGTAATACAATATTCCAACCTGGATTTAATACTTTTTTAAATTTACCAAATTCAAATAGTATACCTCTTTCATATTCATTTACTTGTTTTATTGAACATAAAAGTATTAAAAAAATAACAAATAAAATTGGTCCAATAAGTGTAGTTAAAATTCCTAATAAAATTTCCATATATCTCTTTTCCTTTCTTATTAATTATTATAATTTTATATAGTTTAAAAGTAAAGCAACTATTGACTTTTATTAGCCTAAAAAGTATTATTGAATTAGATAATAGAATGGGTTGATAACAATGTTAAAAAAGAAAATAAAAAAGATGAGTGAGAATAAGAAAAACTTCTATGTAGGTATATTATGCAGTATGGCAATATTTATGATGGGTGTAATATATCTAACAATTCCATCTTATTATGGATTAGCATCTATGTATAATGTTAATGCAAATAATTTATTTGTTAGTGGACTTTTAATGTTTGCTTGTGTTAATCTAGTGAAGTACATTGTTGTTGGAAAGAATCCTACATCTGAAAGAGTATATATGACTGTTGCTTCTGCAGGATCAGGAGCACTTAATATAATCTTAGGTGGTTTCTTTGAAAATCAACATATGGTATTAGCTGTATCTATTATGGTATTTGTATTATCAATTACTACAGTTAAGTTATTTACTATAGATTATTATCATGATAGAAAAGATGCATTCTTTTATATTGAAACAATGCTATTAGTATTATTTCTTATTGTAGGTATTGTAGTATCTGTTAATTTATTTAGTGATCCTACTATACAAACAATAATGTTAGGATTCTTATTTATTATAATTGGAATATTAGATGGAGTTAATATTTCTATAAAATGTATGTTAAAAGCTAAAAGATTTTTAAATAAAATCAAATTAAAGTAGGTGTATTATGAAAGTTATTAATGACTTTGAAGATTATGAAATTTTAGATATGGCAAGTGGCCAAAAATTAGAAAGATGGAATGGAGTAATATTATCGAGACCGGATCCACAAATAATATGGCCTGTTAAATCTAAAAAAAGTTTATGGGATTCTGTAGATGCTAAATATACAAGAAGTAAAACAGGTGGGGGAGAATGGCATATCTATAATAAAGATATGGAAGATTCTTGGACTGTTTCTTGGAAAGATTTAACATTTAATTTAAAACTAATGGGATTTAAACATACTGGTTTATTTCCTGAACAATCTTATAACTGGAATATTATTAGAAATAAAATTGCTAATAGTACGAAGAAGAGTGTTAAAGTTTTAAACTTATTTGCATATACAGGAGGAGCTTCAGTTGCAGCTTTATCAGCAGGAGCTGAAGTAGTACATGTTGATTCATCAAGAGGAATGGTTGATTGGGCTAAAGAAAATGTTAGATCATCTGGATTAGGTGATAAACCAATTAGATTCTTAGTAGATGATGTAGTTAAATTTGTTGAAAGAGAAATTAGAAGAGGTAATAAATACGATATTATAATTATGGATCCTCCATCATTTGGTAGAGGTTCTAATAAAGAGATATGGAATATAGAATCTGATCTTTATAATTTAGTAGATCTATGTACTCAAATATTAAGTGATGATCCAATTATGTTCCTTATTAATTCATATACTACTGGATTATCCATGAATGTATTAAAAGATGTTTTATTGTTAACAGTTAATCAAAAACATAAAGGTTTCATTGATGTGGATGAAGTGGGTATACCAATGAAAAATTCTGATTTAGTATTACCATGTGGTATTTATGCTAGATGGGAAAAAGAAAAATATGAAGAATAAAAAAACGAGATTATAAATCTCGTTTTTATTTTAGTCTGGAATTGAATCATCGAAATTGAAGAAATCATCAGCATCAGTATTTTCATCAAATTGAACTTCTTCTTCAACGATTGGTTCTTCTTTTTCTTCAACTTCAACAATTTCTATTTTCTTAGCTTCTTTATTTTTGTCTTTTTTATTTTTCTTATCATCTTTCTTTACTTCTTCAGTAACTATTTCTTTAGCAGGTTCAATCTTTATTTCGTTTTTAGCTTTTGATTCACCAAAGTATGAACATAAGTCATCTGAATGAGAAGTAGAATATTCAATAATATCAGAAAGAGTTTTATTATAGAATTCATATGCATCTAATATATAATCTAACTTTAATTGAATAGCTTTCTTTTCAGCAGTTAACTTAACTAATTTTTGTTTACTAAATGATGCTTTTTGAACAAGCTTATTCATTGCAATTTGTTCATCTTTAATTTTTTTCTTTCTTTCATCAATCTTTAAAGTAATTTCTTTATTAGCACTTACTAAAATATTTTGAAGTTCATCATTTTGAAATTTTTCTACTAAGTTTTGATAGTCAGCTTCAAATCCATTTATATCATCATTCATTTTAGCAATCTTTTCTTTAGATCTGTTAAATGATTCTTTATACTCTTTAACATTTTGTAATTGTTTTTCAATGTCTTGAGTAAGTTCTGCTAATTTATGTTCATTTTCAGTCTTTAAAGAAAATAGGTTAACTATTGCTTCTTCAAGTGTTGAGTTAGTTTCTTTAATTAAATCGTTCATATTCATAACCTCTTTCGTATTCTCTTAAAAATTATAACAAAATATAATTTTTTTGTAAATATATATTATATATATAGAAAAAGAAAAAAATATTTGTAAATATTTTAAAAAAATATATTGACTACATTAAATATTAGTAGTATAGTTAAGATACTTAGTAAGGTAACGAACTAAGAAATGAAAATTATTTATTTGTGGCTATATTCCAAACTATAGTTTCATTAATATTTTCATTATATGTATATTGTATACTTCGACTAGAATATACAAATACATGATTTATTATTTAGCGTTTCTGAGTGTTGACTTATGAACGGGATGTTTATATTTTGATATTTGGAACTTCTGTTACCAGATGCCAAGAAATTGGTCTTAACAAGCTACTAAGTACTGATCGATCAATAGAGAAAGAAAACTCGTAATTTTAATTTGTTAAGCATTTTTTACAAACGTGGCTGACATCACATAGTAAAAAGTGATCTCTCAAAACTAGAAAATATATAGTTGTCAGCTATATATTTTTTTTGTGCTAAAATTTTATGAAAACTTTACTATTTTTAATGCAATTTATAATTTTTTTTGTTATGATAATAGAGAAGGATGATGATATATGAAAAAGTTTCTAACTTTTGTTATTGTGTTTTTAATGAGTTTTATGTGTATGAAAGGAAATGTGTTTGCTAAGATTACTGCAACTTTGGAATCTAGTAAAGGTAAAGAAGCAACTTACAAACTAACTTCTAGTTTTAAATATACTAAAGTATGGGCTGAAGTTGGTACTGGTGTTTCTAAAGCTGAAGTTATATGGAATGCTGATGGTATTTCTGGTAAGCTTAATGTTACTTTCTCATCACCTGATTGTATTGGTGATGTAACACTTAAATATGATGGTAGTGAAGGATGCGACAAGAGTACTCCTAAAAATTGTCAAGCTATTCTAGATGATGCTAGAAGTATGGTTGGCAAGATTCCTTATGAAATGGGTGGTAAATGTTCTGCTAAAGATTACGCTCAATGTAAATTTGGAACTAAATATACTGATGAAGCATCTTATAATTCAACAAGAGCAATGATAAATGCTAATGGACAAATAAGAGCTTATTCACCAGCATTTACTGATAACTTAAAAAGATTTGAAAATAGCTATGCATTAACTGGATTAGACTGTTCTGGTTTTGTATGGTGGATGTTCTTTAGAAATGGATATGACCTAGTTGGTAGAGGAACTCCTCTTCAAAGTTCAGCATATTCTGGTGTAGCTAATATTACATCTGGTTCTAGTCTAGTATATGCAATTACAAAAGCTGAAGCAAAACCTTGTGACTTAGTTACAAGTAAGAAACCTGAAAATCATTCTATACCTCACGTTGGTATTGTTTCTTCAACACCAAATGAAGGAGGATGGAAATTCATCCATGAAAATGGATCAGATGCAAATGTAGCTGAAAATAATTACTTTGATAGAGCTGAAACTGAATTAAAATTAAAAGTTTTATATTGGAGAGTTAAAGCTTTATGGGAAGGTACATCTGAATCATCTGATGATACATGTAACGGTTCTGAACCATTACATTTAGATAATCATGAATTATGTACATGTGAAACATGTGATAATATTGAAATAAAAAAAGATTATATAGATGGAGAAGCTTCTAAGATTAATAATTGTTGTATTGATGGAAGTTCTCATATTAAAGAATATTATGTAAGTCAATTGTTCTGTAGTGATGAAGACTATAATACTAAAGTAAAATATTATAAAGATCAATGTAATAATGACTTATATGAAGATGATGTATTAAAGACATTAGGAAATGAATATTGTAAGATTTATTGTACTGAAGAATTAGATTTAGAAACACCTAAACCAATTGAATCAGCTACTGGTAAATTCTTCAAATTAGCTGAATTAACTTATACAGATTTAGATGGTAATGAAAAGACTACTAAAGCACCAGTTATTGGTGGTAAGAAGACATGTACTATCAAGATCAATTATGATACTTGGAGAAGAGATTATGAAAATTCTATTAAAGCTGAAATTACAGAATATAATCTATTACAAGAAAATTTAGCAAATTATGAGTTATTAAGAGATCCAATAGTAACTACAAAAAATCTTGATCAAAGTGTTAATGTAGCATGTACTGCTAAAAATGATTCTTATAGAATTAAAACTAAACATGTTGATAAAGGTTCTACATATTATGATAAGAATGGAAATTCAAATACATGTTCTAGCGATGGTGGTTGTGATGTTGATGACTACGTTGGTACTAATTCATCATATACCAATTCATCTGGAGCAAGTGCAACATGTGGATCTACAGTATGTGCAAATTATGAAGCATATAAAGAAACTAAGAATGAAAGTGTAAGTTGTACAAACACTTATACAGAATATAAAGTTAATACTTCAGGTAAAGGACATGGTATTAGCTGTAATGATAAAACTTGTTCAATTGATTATTATCAAGTTAAATCAAATAATTCATTTACTGATGGTAAATCATTCAATGGATTAACAATTGAATCAGCTGGTATAAAGAAAGCAACATCTGACTTAATAACTGCAAAAGCTGGAACAGATAATTGTACTACAGCTGTTAACAATAAGATTTCAGGTGAATCAGGAAGTTGGAGTTGTGAAGCATCTTCAGAAGCAAAGAAAATACCTGATGGTGTTAAAGAATTAGATATGTCTGCAAAAGCTCAAGAATATTACAGTAGAGCAATTACTGATAATAATTCAAATGCAAATAACTTAGCAAGTTATACTGCATCAGCAACAACATTAGAAGATGGAATGATTAAATGTCAAACAATGTTCCATGATGAAAGTTTAGCTGCTGAATCTACAACATCTCATTCATCAAGTAATTACTTTAAATTAAATCCAAGTACTAAATTCAAGTACTTACAAGTATATTTAAATAATAACGTTAAGAACAAAGATTGGTCAGAAATTGATTATGGTTCTGCAAAATGTGATTATAGATTTAAAAATACTGGTGTTGATGATTTAGATAGTGTTGATCAATATTATTCAACAACTAAATATCATGTTGGTTCTGAAGTAATGAAAGACTTAAAACCAGATAATACTTATATTTCTAATCCAAATCAAATCCCAGTTGACGATGCTAAAACAATTGAAAAGAAATTTAGACAAGATGCTGAATATGATGCTCAATGTAATTGGGACGATGCACCAGTACCTGAAGAAATTACATTATATCCAGGACCTCAAGTTAAAGATATAACAGCAAGATCAGGTGAAGTATTAATTACTAAACATAAATATCAATATGCATTATATGTAACAACTTATGTTACTGAATATGAAACATATTGGGAATTAAAAGATATTGGTGGTTCACAAAGAACTAAAGATAAATTTATTAAAGCATTCAACGATGCCGGAGGAACTTGTGCTGAAAATGGTGCAGCATACTCTGATGGTGGAGCTGAAGTTAGAGAATCTGATAATACTAAGAATACTTGCTTCATCAAAGTAAGAGATGGTGGTATGAGAATCGGTTCATGTGAACGTGGTATCGGTGATATTGAAGATCATTGTGAAGATAATGATGTAAGAGAAGTATTTGAATTTAGAATTGTTGATCCAAAATCAATCTTCCCAAGTGGCGATTGGTCAGACAAGGCACATAACTGGAAGAATGATGCTGGTGATTGGGGTACAACAAAGAATGCAATTGAAACAACTGCAGCATCTGATGCAACATATTCTAAAGATAATTTAACTTATTCATTCAGACTTAATACTACAACATTAAAAGCAATTAAAGATTATAATGATACAACTACATATGATGATTTCGATTTAACATGTACTTGTCCAAGCGAATCTGATATTGATAATAGTGGATGTGGTACAATTGATAAACCAGTTTCATCAGATTGTTTAATAACAGAAGATGGAAGAACAAAATGGAAATACACTTGTAGAAAGTGTAAGAGCGATTTCTTAAGAAACTTAGCTGTTAATAATAGAGTAGGTACTACAACAGTAACTGCTTCATGGAATAATAAAGATACAAGTTTCTTAGATGTCCAAAATAATAAAAATCATTGGGCATAGGAGGTAAAAGATGAAAGAAAGTATGTGGGGATATTGGTTCATAGTTTTAGGACTATCAATCATGTCAGTAATGATGT
>OCVV012825959.1_pt1 | contig 11814 bp, 4 predicted proteins | sample 1539721 | NCBI WGS metagenome assembly OCVV01 (sample SAMN02144230, study PRJEB22623) | gut metagenome | biome: sheep rumen | host: Ovis aries | place: New Zealand | reverse complement strand
CCTTAAAAAGTGCTATATTCAAAACATGATTTGCCCTTTTTGCAAGAATGATAACGACAAGGTTGTCGATAGCCGCGTGAGTGGATCTTCGATTCGTCGTCGTCGTGAATGTTGTGCTTGTGGCCGTCGCTTTACGACCCGTGAATATATCGAAGTCCAGCCGTTGACCGTTATCAAGCGCAGTGGCGAACGCGAACCTTTCCAACGCGAAAAATTGCAACGTGGCATTATGAACTCCTGCAAAAAACGCCCGGTGTCCATGGACGATATCGAACAGCTTGTGACGCGCGTGGAAAATTCGTTGCAGATGTCGGAAGGCTTTGAAGTGAGCTACGACCAGATAGGGAACCTTGTGATGCAGGAACTCAAAAAGCTTGACGCTGTGGCGTATGTGCGTTTCGCTTCCATCTACCGCGAATTCAAGGAAGTAGGCGAGTTCGTCGACCAGATCAAGACTCTTGATAAATAGGTAGGCTTTAGCTATTAGGTGCTAGGTTTTAGGATTATAATTGCGGCAGAGCCGCCTCTGATGATGCGCGAAGCGCGATTTTTCTTCTAAAACCTATAACCTACAACCTGTAACCTTGTTGTTTATGGCTTTTGATTTAAAAAACAAGTTAGCGATTGCGCTCGAAAAGCGCGCTCCGTTATTTGATGTAACGGATGCTTTGCGCATTGTGAATGGCGCTGCCGACGGTTTCCCGGGACTCACGATAGACAAGTTCGGCGACCGTTACCAGATGCAGTTTTTTGGACCGGAGCTTTTGACGAGCAAAACTGAAATTGTCGAGGCTTTGGCCGCTCTTTTCAATCCTATTTGCGTTGTGACAAAGGAACGTCTTTCGAGCTCTGGAAAATCGCTTGAGAACGCTCCGATGGATGTCGTGATTGGCTCACGTGAAGATGCTGTGGGTATAGTTCGCGAGGGCAATGCCAATTTTCATGTGGATTTGCTTGATACGATTAATCCGGGACTTTTTCTTGACATGCGCCATGTGCGCCTTGAAGTCGAAGATCGATTCCGCGCCATGTCCGGCGCATCTCCGGCGCATCTCGCTGACTTGGCGAATCTCGAAAATTCCGCGCAAACCGGCCTCCGTTTTTTGAACCTATTCAGCTATACGTGCAGTTTCTCCGTACACGCCCGTCTAGGCGGTGCTGTGGTTGCTACAAACGCCGATATCAGCGGCAAGATTCTCGACAAGGGCCGTGAAAATTACGCCTTAAACGGCCTTGATTTGCGTCCTGGAGAGTTCTTCCGCGGTAACGCTATCGAATACGTGCATTGGGCTCAAAAGAAGGGCTTACGTTTTGATGGTATTGTACTTGACCCGCCGAGCTTTGCTCGTTTCAAGGGCTTTAACTTTAACGTGCGCGAACACTTGATGCCGCTCGTTGCGGACTGTGCAACGCTCCTGAATCCGGGCGGATTCTTCATGGTGAGTTCCAACTACAGCGAATTCAACCTGTCCGCATTTGCCCGCGATGTGCTTGCCGCCGTTTCTTCCGTGCACCCGAATGCAAAAACGTCTTGGAAAAAATCCCAAGACGTAGACTTTGTCGGTAGCGGTTCTACAAAAGATTCTTGCTTAGTCGCGACTCTCGTCGAAGTTTAATCTTCGCCGCCGTCCATTTCGATTTTGAGCTCTTTGAGCTTGCGCCAAAGTGTGGCACGGCTAATGCCGAGCTTCTTGCAGACTTCCGTCTTGTTGCCTTTGCAAATGCTTAGCGCATGCAGAATGTGTCTGCGTTCCATCTCGTCGAGCGAAAGAATTTCTTCTTCTTCGGGCGCAGGATTATGCGTGATGAACTTCGTCGGGTTGTGCGTCAAAAGCCCTGCTCTATCCGTCTTGCCCGAAATCGGTTCAAAATGAATCGGCTTTCCGAGAGGATTCTCGACAGACTTCTCATTCTCTTCCGCATCTTCGGCGTTGTCGAAAACAGGCTCGCTAGCGCTTTCTTTAAGACTAGCTGCATCCTTGATATGCGGAATCGCAACCGTCTTTTCGCGGGCTTCCACCTGCACGTATTCGGGCAAGTCTTCGAGCTTGATGATTCCACCTTCCGAAAGCACAATCGCATGCTCCATGATGTTTTCGAGCTCGCGGATGTTGCCGGGGTAGGGGTACTTTGTCAAAGCGTAAAGAGCCGCCGGTTCAAGGTCATGGATTTCCTTGCCCTGCGATTCCTTGTTCTTTAAGATAAAGTAACGGATTAAGTTCGGGATGACGGGCTTCCTGTCGCGGAGCGGCGGGAGCTGCAAGTGGAACGTGTTCAAGCGGTAATAAAGGTCTTCTCGGAATCGACCTTCGTGCATCGCCTGTTGCAAATCGCGGTTGGTCGCTGCAATAATGCGAATGTCCAAGTAGCGGGCTTCCGTTTCGCCCACGCGCCTGATTTCGTGACTTTGCAGAAAACGTAAAAGCTTCACTTGTGTTGCCAGAGAAAGCTCACCGACTTCATCGAGGAACAGCGTACCGCCATTGGCGGATTCGAACAGGCCCTTCTTGTCGGCGGTAGAACCTGTATACGATCCCTTCTTGCTTCCGAAGAGTTCACTTTCCACGAGGTTCTCGGGGATCGCTCCGCAGTTGACCGGCACAAACGGTTCGTTCGCGCGCTTGCTGTAGCGGTGGACGACGTTTGCCAAAAATTCCTTGCCCGAACCAGACTCGCCGGTTATAAGTAAGGTACTGTTGGTCGGTGCGACCTTATAAACTGTTTTTAGAATTTTGCGCATCTCGGGCGTGTCGCCGAGAAGGCTGTCCAACACCTGGGATTCCATGAGCTGCGTGTTGGACTTGTTTTGTTGCTGAGCCTGGATCTTGCTTGCCGTGCTCTCAAGGAGCGATAGCGTGACCGGCTTCTTCAAGAAGCTGCTTGCACCACGAGTAATGGCGCTAGCGGCCCCCTGCCAGTTGCGGTCATCGCACAGCACAAAGATTTCAATACCAGGTTGGCGTTCCTTCAAATAGCTGATCAAATCCATATTGTCGAGCATCAAAAAAGGAACCTCGATAAACGCAAGGTCTATCGACGTCTTCTTAATTAGCGGCATCAGAGTCTTATCGTCGGAGCAGACCAGTAGGTTCGTTCCGGCTACAGACCAGTTCCGCTGTAGCTCCTCGACAAATTTCCGATCAAAATCAGCGATCAGGATATTCATCATTTATGCTATTACGAATGTGCCTTGATAATCTCGTCAACTTTGTTGCGGAGCTGCTGGAGATCCAGCGGCTTGCTGAAAATTGCGGCTACATCGAAGTGCTGAGCCGTTGCAAGATAGTCTTCAGCAGACGTACGTCCACCACCGCTAATCGCGATCGTGCGGTCGCTCATGCCCATACGGCGGAGGTCAAGGACAACTTCAAATCCGTCACCTTCCGGCATGATGATGTCGGTGATGATTACATCGTACGTGTTCTTCTGATAAAGAGTCTTTGCTTTCTTACCGTTGCTAGCAGTATCGACAGTATAACCTTTCAATTCCAGAGCAGACTTCAACATGAGGTTGAGCTGAGCGTCATCGTCAATGATGAGTATTGTAGACATTAAGCCTCCATTTTCTCGTTTCTTATAGACCAATATAGATTAAAAATAGTTCCTTCGCCCAAGGTTGTTTGTACTGTGTAGCCCGCATTGCCTTCTTTTAGCAGTCTTAATGCCGAAGACAGGCCCAAACCGAGGCCTTCACCCGGAGCCTTAGTCGTAAAGAACGGTGAAAAGATGCGTTCGAGGGTCGCTGTATCCATGCCGGTACCGGTATCCTCGACTGTAATTTTGGCATACGTACCTGCTTCGATCTGCGGGGCGTATGGCGTAATGAGGGGTTCCGAGAGCACTTCTCGCTTGAGGGCAATCGTGAGTGTACCGCCATTTTCCTTCATGGCGAAGATGGCGTTGTTTGCAAGGTTGCTGATAATGCGGTCAAGTGCGGATACGTTTCCGACGATTCGGATGTTCTTGTCGAGATTGTCTGCCTTGACTTTCACGTTCGGCGGGAGCGTAATCCAGAGCTTTTTCACCACGTCGTCGATAATCATGTACGGCGCAAATTCCGTGAGCTTGTCCTTTTCGGAGGTCTTGCCGCGGATGGTGTTCAAAAGCTCTTCGAGGGATTCCTTGCCGCGTGTGGCTGCCTTGCGTGCTTCCTGGATGAACATGTATGCCTGGTTATCTTTGTCGAGCACTTCAAGCGCCAGATCGCAGAACCCAATCTGAGAGCCAAGGATGTTGTTGTAGTCGTGTGCAAAGCCACCGCAGATGGTGCCCAGTTCTTCGAGCCTCGAGTGGATGTGCTTTTGTTCTTGCAACATGTCGCGTTCTTTTTCGAGACGCATTTCCTTGGTAATATCGATCTTGATGCCGATAATCTTGTACGGCTTGCGCGGGGCCATAATGGGGATGAACATGTTGTTGAAAATCATGATATCCTTGGCGATCCCTTTACGGACGGCCATGTTGTAGTCGTCCTGCTTCAAAATCTCGATATCGTCTTCTTCTTCGTTATTCTCGTTGAAAGTTTTCTTAATTCGTTCGTAAGAAATGAAACTTTGCGGTTCGCCTTCGTTACGAGCTAAAAGTTCTTGAGGCAAAATCTTGCTGTCCGGTTCAGAGGTCTGCAACAGGTTTCCGCGACTCTTGATATCGGTCTGGTTCTGCGTCATGAACACGCCCTGTTCGTTCTTGGACCAAAAGCGGAACGGAAGCGTACTGATAAGCGTATCCAGGAAGTATTTACTTTCATCGACCTTCTTTTTCCAGATGTTCAAACGTTCCTGGTAGCGGATCTGGTCAAGCTGGTATTCCTTGAACTGCTCGTCGCGGGTCTTGATAATCTGCTGGTAATGCAGCGTGTTCGAAACATCGCTAAAGAACGCTACGTTATAATTTGTTGTCAATGATTGACGAATCTGGAAAATGGATACGTTGAAAATATGGTCTTCGTTGTCAATCTTGATTCTTATTTTGTTGTAAGTTGCTTCACGTGCAGGATCTTCAATTTGTGGGAATATGGATGTGATTTTTTTGTCGTGGAGAGCTTCTTGCGTGGTGTGCAAAATTCCAAGAGCAGCCGGGTTGGCAAGCTGGATTTCGCCTTTATAGTTGTAGTATAAAAGACCATCTACCATTTTGTCTTTTAGCTTGTCCAAAAACCAGGATGCACTTTTGTTCTTGAATGAGACCGAAGTGAAATATTGCCCAGAAAGAATGGCTAAAAAGACAGAGATGAACTGAGACCATTTTAAGAACTGGTCATAACCGTTAAACTTCGTGGATATGGGGATGATGAAGTCGAAAAGGGCGGCTAACGCGACAAAGAACATGAACGAGACCAACATGTATATGCTAACCTGGTGGGGAAGTGTTGTATCGCTGGCCTGCACTATGTTGCGAATTAAGTCATATGAAGTGACAATGATGTTTGGCAGTACAAATAAAGCGACAAGAAGGCTGTAAAAATTAAATATGGGCCTTTCTGCAAAAGGTTTGTAGCCAAAAAAATCTAGGCTTGGAATATAGCTTGGATCATTGATAAAGAGGTAGGTCGAAATAAGAACCGCTAAAGCTCCGAAAATGTTCATGAGCTTCCAGCCGTTCTTGCGCTTTATCTTGAGACTGATTTCTGCAGTATGTTGTATGGCGTTCCCAAGCTGGATCCAGCCAAGGGCTGCCGCGCAAAATATAAGTTGCCTTGCCGCATAGGCCTTGGTCCCTGCAATAATGTTGTCGCCGCTAAAGAAAATATCGCCAATCAAGTTGCTCGCTTGCCAGAATATGCTGATGATGACTAGCTGGTGTATGGGGCGAGGAAGCTGCTTGACTGACGTCTTTTGACCAAGCATAATGGGAAAATAGCATACAATGATTAACGCAACTACTGATAGAGCGATAACATAAGGTGAGTTTGTAAATAGACTCTCTTGCATATTTTCCCAATCTCTTGAATGACTTACTTTGTTCTCTTGATGCCGAAGGTCTTTGTCTGGTCGAAGGATGTCTTCGAAGAGAAGTTCTTGATGAGCTTCGCATCGCCCTTGACTTCAGGATTGTTCATGTTGGGCGAGAACGTTGCATCGATTTCAGCCTTGTAAATGTAGGCGCCTGTACCGACAGCTCTGTCTTCCTTGGTGCGGATTCCAGAAGGTGCCTTGTTTGCCCATTCAATGGCGAATTCCACCATGTTGTTGGGCGAGAGGTACTGCTTCGGATCCACATTGAACGCCTGCTTGAAGCGGTTTACAAAGCTACCGAGGTTCGAATAGATAGGAATGTTGAACTTGACAAGGAGATTATCCCAAGCGCATTCATCTCCACTCGATGCTCCTCTCGGCACGACGAGCTTGACATCCCAAATAGCACCGCCGATGTCGGCAGAATCAATGCCTGCCTGAGTCACGACGCCGCCCTGAATGAGGTCGAACTTGTTGCTAGACGGATTCTTGATATAGAATCGCATCGTTTCGCTGACGTTCACGTTAGAGCGGTTGCTAGAATTGGCGTCATTAATCGTCTCGCGGAGCTTCACGTTGAACTTGATTTGAGGAGCACCGTTGCCGTTGACCAAGACCCAGGGCACTTCAAATTCCGGATAGTTGCCGTTGGCGTCCTTGAACGCACTTGTCATCATGGAGCCCATTCTAATGAAGTCGCCTTCCATGACACTTCCAGAGTTCTCGCTAGAGAACAGAATGGTCAGACCAGAATTGTTCTGAGAGAAGTTCCAGTTCTTGAAGTTACGGCTGAATGCATTTGAAAGCTTTTCTGCACGCTTGTGTCTGTAGAATTCCTGTGAAGAATCGGCGACAACGAGCGGTTCACTTGCGGTGATGTACAAGAGATCTGCCGTTGTGGTTTGGGCAATTGTTGCAGAAACATAGACCGGGCCCACCTTGTCTTCGGCGAGAACGGAGTTTGTTTCAGTAGCGGCGCCCGTACCGAGGTATTGCGTGATGAAACCAGCATGAGTCAGCATCTTTCCGCCCGGGAGTGTACCTTCGTAGTTACCGGCCGTATTGCCAAATCTGAAAGGCTTTTCAAGATCGACGGCGAGGTTTTCGCCGTTGAGTACGAACCTGCTCTTTTCAACCTTGAGCGTTTCCGGTTTTGCGGTACCGAAGATGATTTCGAGCGTATCCGGAGTGTGCTTTTCGTCAAGAGCCTTGGAGAACTGTACATCGACATGGCTTGCATAGCCGTTCTTATCCTTGTCGGAAATAGCGGCGTAAGTCATCGGGATCGGCAAAATCTTCAGGAGAATTTCGACCTTTTCCGGGGTGCAGAAACCAGCAACACCGTTGCCGTTCAAGTCGGTAATAGAGCCAGCCGGATCAAGCTGTCCCCACATGCCTGCGGCGACGAGAGAGCTATTGCCTGCACCAAAGGCGATTTCGAAGTCCCAGATGTTCTTTGCTTCGTTGTAAAGCTTAGCCGAGAGGACTGTCGGTGTTGCTGCCGTCGTTGTGCCATCAGCCGCGTAGAGGATCAACGGGAAGCTGGTGCCCGGGGCCGAAATCGGTTCGCTAAACTGCAGATAGAGGTGGTCTGCGGTTGCTGTATCTTGGCGTTCGAGAACTGTTGCCGAAAGAAGTGCTGGCGGAATACCGTCAGAATAGGAATCTTCGACAGTCTTGACTTGTCCCTGGATATTGCTTGTGAGCGTGATTTTTCCGGTAGCGTTAGTCACAATATTCTGGGGTACGTCAATTTCGACGACGAGCGACTTGCCGTTCAGAGATTTGACTTTGCTAGAGGAAATCGTTTCTGTTCCGTAAGAGAACGTGATCGAAGTAAAGCTCTGATTTGCGGTGTATTCCGACGAAAGCGTGATGTCCATGGCGTCCGGAATATGGTCGCAGTTCAAATCGACAATCTTTGCAACATCGATAATCGGCCAAGGCGGCAGTTCTTCAATGTCGAGTTCTGCTGTTGCAGGCGTGTAGGCGTAATCTTTTGTATTCGGGTGTGTTGCCGAAATGATTGTTTTTACGGCAACCTTAGAGCTCACGTAGAATGTTGCAACACCGTCATAAAGCGTTATGGTTGTTACAGGAATGGTTGCACCAGGATCTGTGTAGAAGAGAACGTTCGGGTCTTCGCTGACCAATTCTACGTTCAAGTTCTTTTCGTCCGTGTAGAGTTCGAGATTGCTATCGAGGAGCGAAACCTGGACTTCAATGAACTTGTCCTTGTAACCGACAATATTGCTCTTGTCGAACACGAGGTAGCGTTTTTCGAGCGGCTTCGTGATACTGTCGATTTCGACATTGGTGCGGACCACGGCGCATGCGCAGTCATACTTGTTTTCGGTCTTCTGGTTGGCATTTCTATTGTGCCAGGTGACCCATTCCATGTAGTTGTTGCCGTAGGCGAGAGTCGTGTCTCCGCCGAAGGTGATGGCGTCTGTGCGATTTGATTGGGTGTAAATGAATGGGTATGGATTGCCGTTCATTTCAACTGCATCAAGCTTGCCGTTCGGCGAAACCTTGCTTGTCGCGAGGTAAGTCGTCTGCGGATTTTCTTTTTCGATTGAGTGAATGGGGCTTACGAACGGGCTTTCAAAAGCGATGTCAATGGTACGTTTGACTTGCGGTCCTTTCTCTGGTGTGTAGTCTGGAGCGTAACCATAAACATATTTGCCGTGGTAGTAGGCGGTTACATAATATGTTCTGGTGAACGCCTTTTCTGTTTTTCCGTTGACGGTTTCGACATACATGTTCGAATTGGACTCTTCCTTGTAAAGAGGTCCGCGGGTTAAATCGATGCCTTTGAAATAGGCTGGATCATCGTCGCTTGTGTGCGGTCTCAATGACCAGCTATTATCGAGTTCCCCGTATGTTGGGTTTACGATAAATTCAAAGAAGTAGCTTCCGGATACAGCGAGTTTACCCTCAATATGGACTTGCGTGTAGTAGCCATTTTCTGCAGATCCATTCATTGAAGTCACATTATATGGGACCGGTTCTTCGAAAACGATGGTGGGCCAGCCAACTGCTTGACCTGTACCGTCCCAAATGGACTTGTTGTTGCTGGCTCCTCTGACTGGGACGGGGAAATAGAATCTCATATCGAGATCTTCATAATCGACCGTATCCTTGTTTGTAATGAAGACGAGGAATGTATTGCATTTCTTCCAGTCCGAGGTGTTGGCACAGCCGTCTTTTTTGAGCGGCTTAATGTAAATTTCCATTTCGACTGTCGTTGCGTACTGCTCTGTCGTGAATGAGTATTCCTCAGAGGTTGTCTTACCCGAGGATACGGTGAAATAGTAAGTTGTACCTGGTTCAAGCCCTGTAAGGATTGCTTCGTGGAATAAGGCTGAACCGCCATTGGCGATATTATGTTCTGTGTAGGTGCCTTTTGTTTTTCCGTAATGAATCGTTCCATCGAGGCGGTCGGAACTCCACCAGTAAATCTTTGCACTGCGGTTATCGACCTGGCAAATGGTGACTCCACTGATTGTGGTGGCGGTCGAGGTCATGGTAAACTTGTACCAATATCCATGGTTGTCGTCAGTAGAGATATTGCCTTTCTGGTCAACACCTTCGAGGAAGAAGTAGTAGGTCTGGCCAGGAACAAGTCCTGTTAGCGTTACGGAGCCTTCTATGACGGCTTCTGTCATTTGAATGGTCTTTGCCGTAGTAGAGTTTGGTGTTGCGTCATAGGTAACGGTCACTAGGGCAAGTTCATCGGTCTTCCAACTGATAATTGCCGTAGAGTCTGAAGTTGGGATGCCGACAACGTCACTGAAAAGAGGTCCGTCGTTGTCGGGAGGAAGCTGTTCGGCGAGGCTTTGTGCCGGGAAAAGGAACTGTGCCGAGAAGTCGATACATGTTTCGGTCGATGTGTATTTGCTCCAGTCTTCGATCAAAGGCAAATTGGGCGCGCGGCCACCCATCAGAGCGCCAATGGGGCACTTGTATTCATAGGGCATACCACCTGCGTTGTATCCGTCCGGATTTGCGGAACGGTTATGCGGGTGCTGTGGGTTCTTGTCGCCTGCGCCAAGCAGCAAGGAAATATCCCAGGGGTTTGCGCCCAAAACGTAATACATGTTGTCAAGAGCCACTTTTAAGTAGCGTTCATCCTTCGTGAGTTCGTACAAAAGGAAAACGGCCACTGCAGAACCCATATTATAGCGCATCACGCCCCAGTCAAAGGAGGTCCACACCAGGTTGTAGGGCGGTTCTACATGGAGCGAAGAACTGCCTTCGCGGGGTTCTTCATTGCCAGATCCCGGGTAAAAGACTGCGACGGAATCACCGTTGGAGTTCGTTTCGACCTGCTTGCGGAATGCCGCCATGACGCGCTTGGAAAGAGCATCTCTTTCCGTTTCGTTAATATTGAATTTTGCTTCGTATTCTGGGTCGTTCAAGATGAGCTTTTGCATGGCGAAAAGCACGTATGCAAAAAGGTTCTGGTAGTCTGTTGCCCAGGAGTTGTTGAAGCCTGGACCCGTGCCGAGATAGCCTGCTGGGAAAAACGCCAAGTCGTACTGTGCTGTGGAATTGATCATTCCATTTTCGTTCATGTCCGTATTCTTGTACAGGTCGTAGGGGTAAATCGTGTCACCGGTAGCGTACCAAAGCGAAACTGCTGCTGCCGCTGCGTCGTCTTCGCAGAGGCCCATGCCGCTATAGTAGCCCTTTCCGTTGAAGTATGGGGTCTGGTTTTCGTATGTTGTTGCCTTGCCGCGTCTTGCGCACTTGTCGTTGGCTTCGTACTGTTCCGTGTACGTGATGAATGTTGGCCTTACTATTTTGTCATAGATTGTCTTAGCGGCGTCAAGCAATTCCTTGGAGTAACCCGGATTGATAAACCTGAAGCCTACTGCGACGTTTGCGAGTGTTGCTGCATAAATGCCTGCGACGTTTGTGCCGATGCCCTTCAATACGAGGCGGTCTGGGCCGCCTTTATCTTGTATTTGCATGTCCTGTTTCTCAGGCACATCCCAGTATCTGTGGTCCCAGTCGCTCATGCCTACCGTGTGGTACATGTCGCCTTTATCGATCAAGCCGTCTGCGACGGAGGCGTTATAGAGCTTCAGAATGTAGTCGGCACCGACCTTTGCTTCGTAGAGAATGTCCGGAATGCCGTCCTTGATGGTGTCGCCATAGGAATTGCCGAATCGGTCTTCAGCCTTGTCCTGGTAAGTGAGGTAAACCATGGAAAGTACGTATGCGGCATAGCCGACCGTTTCTGCGACTTTAAAATGGTCCCCGCAATCGTGCCAGCCACCGGTCAAGTCATGGCCTACAGCCGAACCGTCTTTCAGGTGGCATGCTCCGTGGAAATGAGACTTGGTGTCACCGCAACGCTGGATGCCAAAGAACATCAACGACTTTTCGAGAATGGAATTATAGATATAAGGGCTGATGTGGAATGTCGCTGAAGTATCTTTCCCGACAACGATGAAGTATTCACCTACTGTAGATAAGGAAGTGAAATCTGCTCGGTAGAGTGTTTCCTTAGCATCGGTTGTATCTCCAATGAAACCCATGTCCTGAATGGAGTTGAAGGCTTGCCTAACCATGATGCCCGGCTTTGTGACCGTGCCGATTAAGGAAAGGTTTCCTCCACCGGGGACTTCCTTGCCGCTATTGGCGTCAATGACCTTGAACGTCATCTCCTTCGGGTCTGCAACGTAGGCGTATTTGTAATGCTCCGGCTTGAATCCGCTTTGGTTCAGGCGAATAGGACGTCTGTTGAATACGTTTACCGTATCGTTGTACTCGCGGGAACAGGTTTTACATGTCCTGTCAAGGTTGGGGAGGGTATGAATTTGAGCTGCCGCTGCAAATTCAAAACCGAACA
>OCVV011356367.1_pt1 | contig 11817 bp, 6 predicted proteins | sample 1539721 | NCBI WGS metagenome assembly OCVV01 (sample SAMN02144230, study PRJEB22623) | gut metagenome | biome: sheep rumen | host: Ovis aries | place: New Zealand | reverse complement strand
AAATCCGGTGAATTACGATGTAAATGCTGTCGTCGTCACGGATGCAGACGGAAATGTCTATGGTCTTCGCCACATTGCCAACTTGTGGCGTCAAACTGAAATCGGCTGGAACTATGACGAGGCAGGCCTCGGTAATCTGACCGGAGGCATTATCAAGAATATCCGTTATTATTTCAGTGACGGGTCGATCACAGATTATCCGTGTGATATCGGCTTCAGAGTTGCCGCCTACAATAAAGACGCGGCAGCCCCGGCTCTTATCAAGTCCGCCGAACAGACTGATGAGCAGTATGCAACTTACCTTGGTGCTATCACTAAAGTGACGGTCGACGGCACTGAGTATGACAATGAGGAACCTGTAATCATTGCACCAGACGGAATGATTGATCTTGCAGCAAAAAAAGACGGAAAAAAGGTATTTGCAAATGCCAAGCGACATGAAGTCAAGGTTGAGGCTGCAGCGCACGATGATCTCGAATTCATGATCGGCGGATTTACCGATGTTCAGGATCCATCGCACGCGTTTTTCAAGGAGATTTACTGGGCTGCGGATCTTGGAATTACCAAGGGCTACAGTGATGGTACCTTCGGCATTGACAGATCCTGCACTCGCGGTGAGGCAATCATGTTCCTTTGGAGGCTGGCAGGTAAGCCGTCACCGAAGTGGGCGAAATCTAAATTCTCCGATGTTTCAAAGTCGAACCCCTTCTATAAGGCGATTCTCTGGGCAGAGCAGAAGGGTATTACCAAGGGCTTTGCGGATGGAACATTTGGCATTAACAAGCCTTGCACACGCGGTCAGATTATGACTTTCATATGGCGCTGCAAGAATAAGCCAAACCCGAAAGCGGCCGCAAAGTCCCCGTTTAAAGATGTTGCGAAGAATCATCCTTACTACAAAGCTATCCTCTGGGCTTCACAGAACGGCGTTGCCAAAGGCTTCAGCGATGGAACATATGGCATCAATAAGGCGTGCACACGCGGCCAGATGATGAAATTCTTCTACAACCTTGAAAACTGATCCAGATAGTTTTTATCAGATTTCAGCGGCAGGCCGGTCAGGCCTGCTGTTTTTATCTGTTAAAAACAAGGGAGTTTCCGCTTTTCAGCAGAAGCAGTGAATTTACGGATGATTCCGTGATGACCATCGTGTTGCAGAAGCGCTCATGGACACGATAGGAAAGAGTAATGACGAAATAAGGGCTGCGTTGGTGGCATCCATGCAAATGTAGGGCATCCCGGAGGAGATGGCATATGAGTGCCGGAAGCGGCTGCCGAAGGATGTGCTGGGGGTGGTTGAGAGGTTTGAGAATTGTAGGGATAAAGAATCTGATTGAGCTGATGTTCAGGACAGACGGTGATGGGGATTCTATCACAGATGAACGAGAAGATAAGATGTTGTGTGCGCGCTCTTGGTGAACGGATGAGTAGAGCTATGATTGCAAATACAGCCTGATGCTATAGAGATATTGGATACGGCAATGGTGGCGTGAAAATTCGGATAATTGGTGATAATTACTAAATTAAAGAATCACAACAGCGTATAATGGCCTAGAAAAGAACAAAAGAACGAATGTTTTGGCTATATTGTCGAAACTAAGGGAAACGAGTGGGTAGTCCGTACATGCGGACACCCACTTTTGGCATACTATAGGCAAATAATCAAGAACAGCATTTCGGGGAGTCCGGGAACATGGACAACCCTTTGACGCGGTGGTGCATGTAAAAAGAATGAAAAAGTGAGACGCAACCAGTTAATTACCACATGGCTTGATAAGGAGGGGGTGATTTGAAATATGAAGAAAGAAGCGGATAACATTCAATCTGACAAAAGTAAGACGGAACCACGAATAAGCCCGCAGCGTCTTCGCACCCTCTATGTGATGAAGATTCTTCTTCGTTACTCAGATGAAAATCACACCATATCCTCAAATGAGATTTTGAGGCATCTTAAAGATTATGGAGTGAGTGCGGAACGTAAATCTATTTATTCGGACATCGCTATTTTGAGCAAGTTCGGGATGGACATTGAGACAGTATCGAATGTCGGCTATTACGTAAACTCCAGAGAATTTGAGCTTGCGGAGCTAAAGCTTCTGGTGGATGCGGTGCAGGCATCTAAATTCATTACGCAGCAAGCATCCAAGACTCTTATCAGGAAGTTGGAGAACCTGACAAGTGAGCAGAATGCCGTTCAACTGCATCGACAGGTCTTTATTCGTAATCGACTGAAATCAGGTAATAAGTCCATTTATTATAATGTCGATATGATTCATGTAGCCATTTCCCAGGACCGGCAGATATCCTACAAATATTGCCAGTGGACAACTAATAAGCGACTCAACGTGAAAAAGGATGGTGCATTATATATCGTCAGTCCATGGGCACTTACCTGGAGCAATGAAAACTATTATCTTGTCGGTTGTATCGAGACGGAAGAGGGTATCAAAGTTCGCCATTTTCGCGTTGACAAAATGAAAAGTATTACTCTGCTTGATGCAAATCGAATCGGCAGGGTCGTATTCGATGGCTTCGATCTGCCTGCGTTCGCGAAGAAAACATTTGGTATGTACGGTGGTCAGGATTACTTGGTCACCCTTAACTGCACAAATGACCTCATTGGCGTTGTCATCGATCGTTTCGGTAAGGAGGTGCCAATCATTCCTGATGGCGAGGAACGTTTCGAGACTAAGGTGCAGGTGGCGGTAAGTCGGCAGTTTTTTGGCTGGGTTACAGGGATTGGTAACGGGATGAGAATTGTGGGACCGAATGAGGTAGTGAGAGACTATTATGAATATATGAAGAATTTGGTGGAACAGTATGAAGGAGGTTGTGTATCCTCAAATAATCAATAAAAATTTTTATCATAAGCTTTACAGAGCAAACATTTATTTATCTACTTTTTAGGAGGAGACTATGAAAAGAAAACATTTATTGGTATCGATTGTATTTGTTCTAATGCTTATATTTAATGCTTGCAGTAACAAGGCACTAGAAGAAGCAACTGCAGCGGTTGATTCCTATAATAAAGCTGCAGATACATATAACAAAGCCATAGAACCATATAATGAAGCTGTGGGAGAGATAGAAGCTGCAAATACCGAACTTCAGCAAGTAATTGACACAGCTCAGGCAACAATCGATGCAGGTGAAGAACCATTTGATGAAGAGACTTTGACATTATTGAAAGCAGCAATGGTGTCAGGATCATCCGCGAAAGTTGCAGTCCCGGATTTACTTCCGGCATATGATATGCTTAAGGTTTCTGAAGACGCAAAAAAAGCTGATCTTGAAGCATTGACAGAAGAAGCCAATACTAAATTGGCGGAAATAGAGAAGGCGGCAATCCCGGAAAATCCAGAAGCACCGGATTATTCAGAGGTTCAGAAAAATATAGCTGATGCGACAAGTGTGTATCAGGACAGCATTCAGAGTCTGGAACAGGTAACTGCACCAGAGGATGCTTTTGTAATGGAACGCTTGCAGGGAATTGAAACTATTACGGCTATTGATGCGGTTACTGAAGAACATGATCCAAATAATCAGCTTAACAAGCAAGGCGGCTATATTGGATGTATCTATTTTGCGGATACTCAGGTTGACAGATCTAAGGTGTATATTGAAGAAGGTAAAGATAATGTCATTGACGTAGGAACAATGGGCGGAGGCGCAGTCGAAATTTTTAAGACTGTAGACGAAGCTGAGACAAGAAATTCATACTTGGGCGGTTTTGACGGAACTGGCTTTTCTTCTGGATCACATTATGTTATAGGAACATGCATTATTAGAACATCTGACACTCTGACAGGGAAGCAACAGACAGATCTTACCGAAAAGATTACTGAAGCTTTGACGAAAGTGGTGCATTGAAATTGAGTAATAATACGGCAGGTCTGGTTTTTTCTTAGTATTGTTCGGAAATTGCACTAGCACTTTCAACTATTTGACGCAGATGTTTATGAGGATTATAATATAAAAGATTTTTATAAATCCGTACTACTAATGATCAGAATAATGATTCCTGTGTGTGCGTAATTGAATGACTGTATATAATGTAAGAATTTTGAGGGGATTCTAATAGCAACAGATAATACTATAGGCTCCGGATAGCACCGGAGCTTTATTTGTTGATATGGAATTGCTGATATACGATATGAACTATACAAATGAGCAATGAAATCGGAGGTAAGTAATTGCATGAGCCCTAGCATGACAAAAGAAGAAAAATTCTATAGATGGCTATCTGGACGGGTTCCTGCAAGTCGTTTGTCAGATTATTATGTGGCATTTGAAATAATTAATAAGCATTATCAGCAAAATTTGTTCCTTGATAAGAGCATCTTCGAAACTGAGGAACTCAAAGAACTTAATCGTATTCTAATTGATATCACAAATAATAATACGTTTAAGTATAAATATCCTTCGCAGCATTATATATCAAGACAGGGATTAATAAAGTATATCGATTATATTAAAGAAAAAAACAAACCTGAGGAGAAAGAATTAGATAGCGGAAATGACTTGCGTGAAGAAATTGCGGATGCACCTTCTTCTGCAGACGGCATGGGGAATCGAGAGGACTTCCATAAGTGGTTAGTAGAAAATTTAGGTGCTTTAGATGACAAATCTATAATACGTAATTTGGATATTATTGATGGACTGCTTCGAAAAAAGAATGTGACATCATCTTCCATCTATGAAATTGAAGATATATCAGAATTAAATGAAATCACTTCTATAATCAAGAAGAATGAGGTGGTTCGTATTGGTATACCCAAAAAACATAAGGATTATATATATGCTGTAGACTTGTATTCTAAATACATTGCTCGCTATAGAACGGTTTCGAATGATGTTTCCAATTCGGCAAAAACGCTATCAAAACCACAGAAAACAGAAAAAGCGATAGCAGATCCGAAGCAGCGTGCTGTGTCTCAGCGGGCAATAGATCTTGTTAGAAGCATGGATCGCTATAAGTCAGAAAAAGAATCTTTTGAGAAATGGATGGCTAAGCAAGGATATGCGAAAGGTACAATAAAATCTTATATTAATAGCATTGAAATAGGTAGCCAAAGAGCATTACTGGAAGGTGATATTCGTGAAGAAATTATACTTATGCAAAACAATGTACTTATAGAGGTATATGAATCAATTTGCAGTAGTAGACGTTTGACTGTTATTCCATATTTTAAAAACGCTTTCAAGATATTCTGCAAGTATAAAAAAGTCTTTGTAAAGATTCCTAATACTAAATCAATACCGGAAAGCTCCAATAACAGCGATACTAATAACCGTGTCATTCAAGAAAAAAAAGTAGAACTTGTTAAAGATGAAAAGAAAAAAGGCGATAGCATAACGGATCGCTTGACAAAAGAAGGTGTTGCATTTGTTGATAGGAGGGATGATGGAGGTAAGCTCTTTGTCAATCAGAGTGAAGAAGCTGATTTAATTATTCAGGACTACAAAGAAATTGGGATTGAGTTTAAGTATTCATCTTTTCTTAAAGCTTGGTGGACACGAGACTCCTATAATGAGATTGAACAAATAACAAATGATAATGAAAAGCGTGAAGAACAGTGTATAGGACAACTATGTGATACGCAGATTACTGAAAAGGATAGCCATTCTACTATTAAGGCTATTTCAAAAAATGATAAAGATGATGCGTCATTAGGACAAAACGTTGTTGATTGTAGTAATAAAGAGCAATATAAAGAGGACAATTACGATAAAACATATGTGAAAAGAAATTCCGTAGCAATAAAGTCTGCTGCGGAGAAACCTGCATCAATGGAACCTCGTCAGGTAAATAAACGGAAAACGGTCAAATCACGTACTGCATCACTAGCAAGAAGAGAGTTCACTAATTGGCTTAAGCCCAATAATGAAATCATTACCGTAGCAAATACCACTTGGACAATTGTAAAAATTAGTGATATGGCTATTGAGCGCGGCCTGTGTTCAGAATCACTATACGTTATTGATGATATCGGTGAATTGGAGCACATATTTAAATGTCTTGAAGAGTACAGCCGCTTTCAGAAGTTTAAACTACGAAATGAACTTGTTGATTTTGCTATAGAGCAATTTTTAGGGTTTAGGAAGAGTCAATGCGGAATTAGTAGCGTAGAATCAATCTCTGGTTCAAAGCAAAAATTAGAAAACGATAAAAGTCATACACTGGAAATTCGTGAACAAACAGATATTTCAGCTGAGAGTAATGATAGAGTTGAAAGTAGTACAAAAGACTTACTGAAAGATAGCGCTGATAAATCAGTAAGTAATAAATCAGCAACTGATACATATGCAAGAATGGAGGATTCTCTATATCGAATATTACAAGATGAACAATATGCTGAATTACGTAATTCTTTAGTCCTTAACGGCATTTTAAGAATGCAACAGTTTAAGGAGCTTAATCTATGGGTATTTATGAACCAGAATAGCTTATATAGTATAAATCAGAGGTTCTTAATTTACCATCAACTAAAAAAGGATCTGGAGCAGGAAGAACCGTCGGCATTGGTTTATCAAATTAAGACGGATTCTTTGTCCTATAATGGGACTTCACCTGCCGAAGCATTTCTTAGGTACTGTGAAAGCGCTTCGTTAAAATCTCCATTAAAATTCAGATCTCTCATTGGTAAAACGGATTCATCTACTGGAGAGTATATTATTAAACAGCGGCGTACAGATCCCCAAGATCTCGTATTGACTAATCCACTAGCATATATCGATGCTTCAATTGATTCTGATACAGCATTGCGCTATGCAAAATATGTGTGTTCTATATGTCATGATACAAGTATTCCAATATCGATTGATATACGAAGCATAGAATCTATAGAGTCTGATAACGACAGAGAGCTGATTCAAAATGATATAAAAGATAGTTCTGATAAAGAAATAACAGTCGAGGAGACAGTAGAGGAGAATAATGCAGTAGATACCGTTGAAGACGAGATATTTAAGGATACAGAGAGGAAAAAAGGATTTGAAGATAATAATTCTATCATTAAATCTACTTCGTCTGAAGCGACTACTGCAACACGCCATTATCCCGACAATCGCACTATAGTCGAAGAAAAGTTACTAAGTGCGGATCTTGATGGAATGACACTGCCTCAGTACTACAATAGTGATTCGTCGATAAACATGGCAGTGGTAAGGCACATTTTTGAAACATCACCCAACATTATTAACATGGGTAATAAGTATGTTCATGTTGGTGCTTTTCTTGATTTTGAAGAGGCGGCTGATAATCTGCAGAATATAATTGAAAAGCTTTTGGATAAAAATGATGGATATGTTTCGTCCTCTCAGTTATATGAATATGCCCGTTCAGAGATGCAAATGTTCTTAAATGATAACGATATCGATGATGAGAGTAGTGTTTTTTACTTAGCACAGCATTTGTTCGGGAAGGTAAAGTGGAAAGGCTTCCAATACGTTTTTACATCAGGCAATCATATTTCTCGAAAAGGAAAAGATGCTCTGTATACCAATATGGATGTTTTTAAAAAATTTGCGCGTGATAGGGGTGGATTTTTTGAATATGAGGCTTTAATTCGCTATTTGGAACAGGTTGGTATAAAGACCGGAAATCTCAGAGGCCAGTTACATATAGGGACGGATCCATATTTTCTCTACTATTCATCTGACGAAGTGATTACCAATGAGAGTATGCATATAGATAATGAATGGCTGTTAAACTCTAAAAAAGCATTTGAGCGTTTATTCGACGATGTTGGAGATCATATTGTACTGAGAACAATTAATCCTATGTGGTTTGAGCAGTTGCCCTCACTTCCTGCAAATCGTCCGTGGACACCATTATTATTACAATATATAGTGCATTTTTATGGGAAACAACTTGGTGCGAGAACGATTCAAACAGAGACGACGCAAAAATATGATACGCTGCATGCTATGCTTGTCAGTGACAAGAGTGAATTAATAACATTTGCGGATGCAGTAGTTGCGTATATAGTTGATCAGGGAATTGAGCAGAGAAAATATGAGACAGAACAACTTAGGAGGACTCTGTTATATGGAGAGCTTATTAATGGAGGCGAGTTGATTAATAATCTTCCCAAAGCGATAGGAATGGATCCAAGGTTTGCATGGGACGCAGCTGGTAAGAATGTAACGATACGGGTGTAAAGAAAATGTCAAATATAAGATTTACAAGGGATGAAGTGATATTAGCACTTGATGTGCTTTATTTCCATGGCAATCAGCGTTTGAATTCGAAGACTTCTGAGATTGTTGAATTAAGTAAAATTCTGAATCAGTTGCCGATTCACAAACGTGAAGACAGAGGTCAGAACTTTCGCACTCCTACTGGCGTGTTAAAGCAGATATTGACTTTTCAAAAATGCTGTGAGAATGGAGAGCGTAGTGTTCAAGTTGGAAAAGTCTTTTACGAAGTAGCAACTGATTACCGTTCAGAGTTGGATGCATTACATGAGATTGCGTGTGCTATACGAAAAAATATGCCTTTTTTCGATACCAGCCCCTTTGACAGTAATTTAGAATTGGATTCTTTCCCAGAAGGAATTCTGTTAGGGCATTTACATAGGCTTATAGAAAAACGTGATAGCGCCGGATTAGTTGTTGCAGATAGATGTGACATCTGCGGAATAAAAACAGATGAAATATATAGAAGCAATTTGAATTTGTTGTCCTCTCATCTTATGGTGACGATAACACAACTAGATGGGAGAAAGAGATATTCATATAGCGATTATATTACAGTTTGTCCTAATTGTCATTCTGCGCTGCATCGTAGTAGACCGTGGCTCACAAAAGAGAATTATAGAGCAATTTTGAGATAAAGGGGGCCCAAATTTTGTATGGATATGAATGGACAAATGAATACGGGATTTTTCGATTGACTATCAATGCGAAAGTGCAAAAAGAAATACGTCCTGTTTTTCATGAGGAATTGGACTTTTTTGGCTTAGATAAATACTGGGATTATCCGAAAGACACCGGAGCTCCAATATTGTGGGCAGAAGGAATCAGGAGATATGTACTAAACGGAAAGTGTGTTGCAGAGGCTCAGGGGGGTGGTTTCTACACGAAACCAGGAATTAAATTATTATCACAGGAACGACTTAGCTTAAAAGCCGTTGATGTAGAGCGCCTCTATGAATTGAATAGAAATTTTATGCTTTCATTAGAACAAAGGGCAATTTCGTTTATTCAACAGCAGCATAATCATTACGTATCTGATAATTATTCCTTTATTTGTGCTTTTTCTGGTGGAAAAGATTCATTAGTCCTACTTGATTTATGTGCAAAAGCGTTGGCTCCCGATGCATTTTACGTGATGTTTAGCAATACTGGGATGGAGCTGTCTGATACTTTGAAAGCTATAGAACTCGCTGAAGCGCATTATCCGCAACTTAAGTTCAGAGAGGCACGGAGTCATCTTGATCCAAAAGAATCATGGGATGAGTTTGGTCCACCAGGACGAAGAATGCGTTGGTGTTGTACTGTGCATAAATCAGTACCGACAATACTAAAATTAAGGGACATATCAGGTAGATATAATGCAAAAGCGGTAGTATTTGACGGAGTAAGGGCAGAAGAAAGCGCCCGAAGAGCCAAATATGGAGATGTTAGTGAAGGCAAAAAAAATATCAGCCAAGTCAATATAAGTCCCATACATAAATGGAACACTGCTGAAATTTATTGTTATCTATTGAAGTATGACTTGCTCTTTAACAAGGCTTACAGATTGGGGCTTTTTCGTGTTGGGTGTATGGTATGTCCACTGTCATCTGATTGGTGGGATGGAATAGCTAACACTTATTATCATGAAGAAATGCAACCTTTACTTGAGAAGGTTGAAAAATATGCTCAGAATACTAAACCTTCAAAAGAAGTAAGAAAGTACATAGAAGGCGGCGGATGGAAGGCTCGAATGGGCGGAAAAGGGCTGAGTAACGGAGGTAACCGAGTTGTAGAACAGATACAAAAAGATACAATAAGCTTTGATATTTTATCTGCTCAGCAACATTGGTTAAGTGTAGCACCAATCCTTGGAACTATAACGGAACAGGGTGATAAGGAGGGTGTTCAGAAGATTGCTGGTATTAACTATGAGTACAAATTAAAGGAAGAAGATGGGAGAATAAACGTATCATACAGACCATTTCGCTCAATGGATAGATTTACAATTAGCCATCTTCGAGGTATTGCTTATAAAAGTGCTTATTGCCGAGGTTGTAAGGCATGCATGGTACAGTGTCCAACCGGTGCATTTGTTATTCAATCTGACAATAGTATCCACATACGGCAATCGTTATGTGTACATTGTAATAATTGTTTGACTTTCTGTGAAAAGAGTTGTTTGATTGCAAAATCACTAAGTGTTACAAATGGAGGTGCAGGTACGATGAAAGGTTTGAATCCTTATCAGCATTTTGGGTTAAGACAAGCATGGCTCGATCATTTTATGAATGAAGGCCTTGATTGTTTTAGTAAAGGTGTATTGGGAAATCGACAATATGACGCGTTAAGGGTATGGCTTAAGGAAAGCAATATTATTGCAACTAATAAAGATAAATCATTATATGTAACTGATCTTGGAAATAAACTAATTGAGTTTGGTCCATATAATCCTCTTACGTGGGCGATTATCTGGGCAAACCTTTCATATAATTCTGTTATTTCAAAGTGGTACTGTCTTAATGCGGAAATTGGTGCGACATATGAGAAGGGTGATTTAGTTCTAATGCTTGGAGAAGAATACACTAAATCATCAAGGGAAAATGCGATAACCGCTTTAGCGGAAACTTTAAGACAGTCGCCGATTGGTTCTGCAATACAGCAAGGTATACCTCTGGAATTGACTAAGAATACATATTCGTTTTTGCGGTCAGGGTGGGAAATGCCTCACGCGGTTGCACTTCTTTACTCGTTATACCTATATGCGGAGCATACTGGACGAAAATCATTTACATTTAGTGAATTGGTAAGCAGCAAGAATAATCCTGATGCAACCGGTATGTCACCTTCTGACATATATGGAATTGATGTAAAGGCGTTGAGAGAACAAATTCAAGGGTTAGCAATAAGCTTTCCTGAATACATACGTGTATCTTTTATTTCTAATCTTGACAACATTATTTTGGAGAACTATACATCTTTGGATACACTTAATCTAGCAGAAGAATAAAGTGGAGGGGAGTTATGCCGGTACTGAAATACTCAAATTACCTTGAAGTAAATCCTTTATTTGAGTCAGTCGTTGATATTGATGCTGATAAGCGAAATCCTAATCTGTGGCAAGAATACATTGTTGGAACAGATATGGAAAAAATGGTGGAATACCTGTGCCAATCATTAGGGAACGAAGCACCTGACTTAAGGCGCTCATTTTGGATGCATGGATCATATGGAACAGGAAAAAGCTATGCAGCAATCTTTGTGAAGCATCTTTTAGAGGAAAAACCAGAAGTGGTTGATAACTACCTGGCTAATCACAAGATGCTTTCTAAGTATAGAACTCGATTTATGAAATGCCGCAAAAATGGCGACTATCTTGTTATCTGGAAAACTGGATGTACTGGTATACGAACTGGAGATATGATGCTCTTGGAAGCTGAAAAGGCAGTTCGTGAAGCATTAGTAAAGAAGTACAAAGACAAAGCAGACCTTGGAAGTGGATCATTACTTAATGCTGTCATTGCAAAACTAAATGACAACATGATTAATTTGGAGAAAAACACTATGGTTTTATAATGAATACACTAATGTATTATAATTAACACTAATGATTATAATAGTGGTTGTTCAGAACTAGAA
>OCVV011068360.1_pt1 | contig 11818 bp, 14 predicted proteins | sample 1539721 | NCBI WGS metagenome assembly OCVV01 (sample SAMN02144230, study PRJEB22623) | gut metagenome | biome: sheep rumen | host: Ovis aries | place: New Zealand | reverse complement strand
GATGTTCGAGGTGAAGATGGTCATATATATACAGGAACATATGATAGAGATATTATAGGAAAAGATATATTCTTTAGAACACCAGAAGATCATATAAAATACTTGCAAGAAAAAATAAATAAAAACTATCGTACTATTTATAACATAAATTGTGAAAACGATACATATAGAGAAATAATTAATAGTCTTAAAGAAAAAGAATTATCTAATTCAAAAGTTAAAATAAAAATAAAAATAAAAGCATCTTACAAATAGGTGCTTTTTTATAAAACAAAAACCCTTAATCAAGGGTATTATTCGCTAAACTGGTGGCTCCAGCGGGGACTTCTTAAAACACCAATTCCTTATAAAACAAGGCTTTTTTGCTATTATTTTTTTGTTTTTACTCTCATTTTTCCACTTATTACACCCATGTCGGAGTAATTTGGGAGTAATTTTTTAGCTGCTAAAGTTAATGATGAATAACTATTGCATATATATAAGAAAAAGAAAAAATAAACCATATTGCAGTTTGCTAAAAGAAGAAATAATGTTTTCCCGTTGTAAGGAATGTGTTAATAAAGAATATAAAGAAAAATCCGGTTATAAGAAAAAAAGTCCGGTTAAGAGTGGAAATGCACAAAATAATAAAAAAATTGTGCAAAGCATACCTACCAAACACAGTAAAAAGTCAATTAAAGTGCATAAATCCAAAAAGATAGTGAAATTAGAAAGGAACAGAAAATCTGTATTTACTAATGATTTAGAGCATTGCTATTTATGTGGCAAAAAGAAAGAAGAGTTACACGAAGTATTCGCTGGTCGCAATAGATTAAACTCTATGAAATATGATCTAGTACTTCCATTATGCCATGAATGCCATTCTCTTAATCAAAATAATCCGTTCTTTAACGATTATTGGCACAAGCAAGGGCAAGAGTACTTCGAATGTAATATTGGCACTAGAGAGGATTTTATTAAGATATTTAAGAGAAATTATCTATAAAACGAAAAATACGAATAATTCGTTCTATAAAAAAAGACCTATAAGTCTATCACTCTAGATAGAAGTATAGGTTTTCTTTTTGACATGGTATTTGTTTTAAACCATGCTCTTTTATTCTTAACATTGTATTGTAGTATTAAGTATTCATCATCTCTATTACTTATGTATTTAATTATATTTTTATCTTTAATTATCTTTTCAACCATATTTTCCCCTTTGATGGCTATATATGATAGCATATTTTGAGGAAAAAGTCAAAAAAAGGATATGCACTTAGGCATACCCTCTTTTTCTTTCAAGTATTTTCTTATTTTCTTTAATTATTTCCATTCTTCTTTCAAACTCTTCATGATCATCTAGTTCTAACTTGTGAAGTTCAACATGTGTTTCCTCACTTAGAATATAACTTTCTTCATAAATAGTATGACCTGTAAGCCTGAAAGGCGGCCAATGATGAAGAACTAGCTTTTCTCTAGCATACTTCTCCATATTATACATATCCACCTTACCACATTTTAGAAATAATTCTTGTTTCACTCTTCTAGCACCTGGTCTCTTACTCATAAGACCACCTATTTTATCTCAATTGCATCTATTACTCTGCCATTACCAGCGTATCCGTTTTCAAAATCTTTTATATCATAACCAGTTACCCACGGAAGCCAGTTTCCTCCTTTTATATGAACTCTGTAAGTAGCACCTTTTATAGCAACATCAGTAATAGGTTGTCCTAGTATTCCAGCATAATCATTTCTATCATAAACAGCAGGAAGCCACCTACCATTTGATTTAACCCTATATTCGTGCCCATCTACGTACAAACCATCCATAGTGACGCCGAATACACCAGCATAGTCATTTGATCCTATAAGGACATTAGGATACCATTTAGTACCTATTCCATGCGACTGGTATTTATTCGTAATAGTCTCACCAGTATATTTAGCAACATCTGCTTTTGTTACACCAAAGTAATCATAAGGATTAATCCAGTAAGAAGAATTGCCTCTCGTTTCATCTCCTCTATATGTGCCATATGAACGATTATCTAAATGTGTATAGTTATCATTTATTTTAGCCATACCATTTAGTTCGCCTAGATCATAAGCAACACATATAACTATCTTACTAGGTATAGGTGCGACATTTTTGTCGTAGTAGACACAGTCCGCTGCTAATCCCTCACTATGCTTTCCAGCAAATTTGTTTTCTTTTTTATCATAGTATGGACATCTATAACCACTTGATATGATACACTTACTAGCATTTAGTTTGCTAAAAATGTGTTCCATTTTATTTACTAGATTCTCATCTATTTTAATTGCACCGCAATGAACACACTTGAACTCTGTACTATGAAAATGAGTACTAATTTGTTTAGATGTTGTTATCATTGCTTCCGCCATCCTTTCTTGTGAAGAAGTATGTTATTACTGCTCCATAGCTAGTACAATATAATGCCACTATCTCCGTTGGTGGATTAACACTAGGTACTAATAGTAGAACCATTAATCCTATTGTCATTACAATCGTAACGAATGATTTTACATCACTCCATGCTTTCTTCATTTTTACCTCCTATTTAAGTCCTAATTTTAAAAGGACATATCCTATCAAGCCGCCTATGATGGCTGATACAATATATCCCCAAATTAAGTCCATTCTTTTACTTGGTTTTTCTTCAAGAGAAACTAGTCTTTTGTCTACTTTGTTTAGTTCCTCTCGCATTGCTTTTACTTCCGTTGCTATTTGATTTGTTGATAATGTTAAACTATGTATATCTTCTACTTTATTTTCTATGCTATCTAGTCTTTTAGTATTAGACTTGCTTCGCTGGTCTACTTCAACTAGCCTTTCTATGTATTCTTTTTCCATTTTACCTCTCCTTGTATTCTTTCACTTAGCATAAAGGACTACCTCCTTTTAGGCATTTTGTTCTGCTTCGTATTCTGCTACTGTTTTAACATTTGTAAGTCTTGCAAACTTATCTGTAATCCAAGTCTTTTGTGTATCGTTGGCAACTATTATTTCACAATTATTTGGCACTCCTGTTGAAGCATCTGCACCAAACATATCTGTGTAATTTGTAGTAACCTTTGAAAAATTAAAGTTTCTCATATCAATTTTAGTTAATGATGTACAACCACCGAACATTCTCAAAGTATTTGTTAATGCACTTGTAGTGAAATTACTCAAATCAAGTTGTGTTAAAAGCGGACAATTTTTAAACATTTCTCGCATATTTGTGACTTTTGTTGTGTTAAAACTACTTAAATCAACTGATGTTAATCCACTGCAACCACTAAACATATAACTCATATCTGTTACATTTGCTGTGTTAAAATTAGTTAAATTAAAACTTTGCATTGCTCTACAATTCTGAAACATTGCAGACATATTCGTTACTTTCGCTGTATTAAAACTACTAACATCGATGTTTGCAACATAACACCCATCGAACATTTGGTCCATTCTTGTTACATTCGTCGTATTAAAATTTCTTAAATCCAAATTACGAAGTTTAAAACAATAGAAAAACATTGAAAGCATATTTGTAACCCTTGCTGTATTGAATGTGCTTATATCTAAATTTTCAAGTTCAGAACAATACCAGAATAAAGAACTCATATCTGTAACATTCGATGTGTCAAATCCACTTAAATCGGCTTGTTTTAATCTTTGACAACTTCTAAACATTTGTGAAATACTTCCACTAGGAGTCGCTTTCATTGGTGCAACACTAGTCAAATTTGCACCGCCCGATGTAACATTGAAAGCATCTGCAAACGCATTTAATCCTGTTATATTTCTAGCATCAATATCTGGCATATAAACAATTCTTTTATTTTGAAACTTACTAGAAGGCATAGTAGTTGTTGTTGGGTCCCAATTATTCTTAAGTGTTAAAGCATAATTATAATCTTCTTCTATTACAGATGGTTCTTCTTCAAACCCCAATGCCTCCCAATCATAACTTCCACCACTAGGTAAATTCTTTATCTCTGTATCAAAATCAGCGGCAGCAATTGGTTCTTCACTACCTTTTTTAGTTCTAATTGCATCAGCAACATCGGTTAGGAAGTTGCCTAATGTGTTTGTTCTAGCCATTAATAACTACCCCCTAGCGTTGTTGTAATTGCGGCAGCAATACTGTCGTCTACATACTTTTTAGTAGCAGGGTTATAGTCTCCTGTTGGAGTATAAGCATTGGTGTTTGTCATTCCAAGTAAATAACTCACATTATCTGGAGCAAAACCAAGTGTATTATCAACAATATTAAAATCAGTCACAACATCATTTGTTTCATCAATTGTTAATGATAAACTTATATATCTTATTTCTTTATATCTTATACCATATATGTTCGAAGCAGATGAAGGAAATGAAGTATAATTTTCTCCAAAATCCATTCTTGTTGGTGTGACATAACTTGGGGGCATTAAGACCATTTTAGAATAATTACCAATTTGTTTTTTTACAGCAAGTGCATTCGCTTCACCTTTTTTATAACTATGATAGAAATCATTTAAAACCTTTAATTTGTTTTCTTGCGTATCACTATTATTAAAAACATATTGTTTTATACTGCTACTTATCACATCATTATTAATTGTAATATTATCCCCAGCAGTTAATACATCTTGTTTACCGCTTATATCCTGATGTTCAGTAATAACAGTACCTAAATCAACTACTCCACTTGTGCCTTTACTTGCGCCATTCATAGTTATTCCTGTAATAGTACCTGTATATTGTTCAGTGTAACTTTGAAGAGCAGAATCAGCTTTATCTAGGCTTGCTTGAACATCACTTGCTAAGTCTGTTTTGGGTATTCCACTTGCTGGCTTATCATAAGTTCCTACTCCTAAATCAGATAATGATTTGTTTCCGTTTAATTCAACATTATTAATTGATGGCTTATTTGTTAATGCTGTGTAATCTCTTGTTCCTCCACCAGTAGAGTTTATAGTTAAAGTTTCATCTTCTTGATCTAGTGTAATGTTTTCCCCTGCTGCTATATTTATAGCACTTACACCATTTATTGTAGCATTAGTTCCATCTTCACCAGGTAATCCTTGAGGACCTTGAGGGCCTGGTTCTCCATCAGTACCATCTTCACCTTTTAGGCTTGCAAGCCATTCGGCTTCAGTTCCCTCATAGCCATTTTGTACTGCTACTTCATAAGCAGAATACCCTTGAGGGCCTACTTTTTCTGTTTCTATTTCTAATTCTTGAACTGCTTCTATTTCCATTACTCATCACTTCCTTTCGCGTCTGCTTCTGGATATAGTATAAATTGTTTGCCTTTATCTTCATCATAACCAATAGCGGTAATATCACCATTATATTCTATTTCGTAATTATATTTAACAGGCTTACTTATTATATCTCCTATTGTAGTATCTTCTTTAGTAAGAGTTAAATAAACATATTCGCTTTCTTCCATTACTGTTATTGTTTTTTGTAGTACTACTTCAGAATAGTCCTTTTTATTTACTACAGAGAATTTTATTTTATCTCCAATAGCAAAATTACCACTCTTGTTTTTTATTTTTATCGTGCCTCTATCTCCACGATTTATTTCTATATTTTTTTCACAATCTATTTTAAACATTTCTTACCTCCTTTTTTATTTCCAACGACCTATTGCAATCCAACTAAAATCATAATTTCGACTTGTTACTTCAATATTGCACGATAAATTAAATTCAAAAGAACTTGTAGTTTTAGCTGTTGTTGAATATACCATCAAGCTTATCAATCCGGCATTGTCGTTATTTACATTGGCGTAATAATTATTATTTATAAATGAAATAGGAAAATTTACTACATAACCATCACCATAATACCAATTAGTCGAAGATGAAAGAGTTGTTACAGCAATATTTTTAGTAACTGTTCCCCATTGTATCAATGTACCATCATTAAACTTTATATAATTTCCATTTGAATTGCTTCCACTTTCAAAAGCATTGTCATAAATTCCTTGTTCTATCTTGTTTAAATTACTAGCATTGATAGCAGGTACACTATCATTTACCCAATTTGTTTTTGTATAAGCCATATTTTATTCCTCCTTTACAAACTTACTTCGTACCAAGTTCCATTAAGATATTTATATTGTTTTGCATTCACGCCATAACTAAAATGAATAAAACTTAAATAATTACTATTTGCTTTTTGAACTATTGCACAACTTATTGCACCACTTAAACCCAAAGTCATTACATATGACCCATTAGTTGCTGTATTTACAAGCCAATCCTTAAATCCATCTAAACTTGTTCCATCATATCTTGCTTTTTTTACATAATTATTTGTTATATCATTTTCTAAATCTTTTATTCCTTTGTCCATTTTATTTAGATTTTCAGCATTAATAGGTGTATCTGTACTAGGTAAATCTTCCCAGTTAACTCTTGTATAAGCCATTATTTATCACTCTCTCTTTCTAATTTTTCAACTCTTTCTTTTAAATTTTCAATTATTTCTTGTTGTTCTTTAACTGCTTGCCATAAAACCGATATCATTGCGTATGTATCAATTCCAGTTCTATTTTCATTTATTACTTCTTCTGGAGTATTATAATTTTCTCCAATAACAAAACCAATATGTTTCTTATGTTCGTCTTTTTCAGTTTTCCAATTATACTTATATATATCACTTTGTTTAATTAATTCTAAAGCGTTGCTAAATTTTTCAAAATTCTTTTTCTTTTCTTCTAATGATACATTGTTAAATGAAAAAGCATCGCACGCACTACCTCTTAATTGTGCATAACCACCATTGCCTTCTGTTCTTATAAGTGCATCATATCCTGTCTTATAATTAGAACAAGTTATGCCATCAGCCCAAAGTGTAGTTTCAATAGGTTCAATGCCAGTACTTTCTGGGTGTGTTATTCGTATATATGGATTTTGCTCAGTATAATTTTCATTTATATTTATTTTACCACCATTTATTATGGCACTAGATATAGTTCCACTAAAATTAGCATTAACACACTCTAACGTTCCGTCCGTATTTATTTTAGTATTTTCGTTTGCAGTAATCATACCATTAAAATTAATTTTGTTTGCTTGTATTGATACCTGTTCAGCACTTTGATTTATTTTTGATATAATCTCATCATCACCGACTTTTGTAGATACAACACTATTTATTTCATCAGCTTTAATATCAAGTTGTGCAGTAGTTGCATAATTCTCCAATTTTCTATCTACGCTTAAATTAATTTCTTCTGCTGTTTGTGTGATACTTGAACTTAATTCTACTTTAGTAGCGAATATATCTGAATATTCATTATTTAATAAATATGTTGTTTTATAAATACCATTGCCAAATGATTTCAATCTTATTATAGAATTTGTATCGACTTCTAAATCAATATAACCAGTTTCATCTACAAACTCATTATCTAAAGCATATTTGTTTCCTTCACTATCTATTCCAACTCTCCTAATGACTTTATATTCACCATCATGGTATAAGAACTCATCGCAAACATCATTATCTATATAATTTAAGAAGCCTATATTTAAAACATACTCTGTATTATCTATTAACAATATCATACCAATTGGATATAAATCACTGCTTGGATATTTAACTTCATTTTGATATGGAACTGAAGAACTTGGCAATAATTCTGCAGTTGGAACTAATATCTCTCTTGGTACTAACGAACTACCATATAAACTATCATTTTGTGGATATAGTAAATTCATTTGGCCTTTAATTGATAATTCATATAATCTTCCTTTATAAGCATTTTCTAATGTAACATAACCTGTTCCGCTTTTTGTATTTGAAACATAAACAGTATTATCAACCAAGGCTTGAATTACCTGTTCTTGCTTATTTACAATTATTTCTGTATTTTTTATTCTTTTAGAAATACTCGAAGCATATTGATACTGGCTTTGAGTTTTAGTCTCTGCTACTGATTTTAGAGTTTCTTTTATTCCTCCATCAACAGTTATGTTGAAATTAAAAAGAGAAGTTTTGTATTCTTCTCCTAAATCATTAACAATTGTAAAACTATCCCCTATTTCATACCATCCAAGTCCTTCTGTAGATGTCTCAAATGGATAGAATGAAATACCATGCAAAGCATTATAAATTGGCGTTATGGCATTCTCTCTATTTTTATCAATTATTTCATTATTGACTATTCTAAATTCAGTTAAACCATTTTCTTCTATGCTTTCATCATCCTTTAAGAAAACATCTTCACCTACAATTGGATCTCTTCCTAGCACAACACTATTTATTTCGCCATAAATAGGCTCAAGTTTAAGTTTTTTCATGTTGTCATAAGTAAGTTCTTCGTTAGTATCAGTTAGATACTTAAAATATACCTTGTTATCATTTCCTATAATGCAAGTACTGGCAGTTGCTTGAGCTATTTGTGTCAAAATATCTCTGTATGTTATTCCTTCAATATTCTCCCAAAGCTCTCTTTCTACTTGCCAATCTGCATTTACAAAAGTATCGCTTCCTAAAGTAAGACCGCAAGCAGTACACAAGGCATTTGTATAATCAAGCAGATTAATAGGATAATCAATGGCTAATGGTGTGTAATTAACCATTGATTTTACCATACTATCGTAAGCAGTTATTTGAGTTATACCCGTATCCTTAGTATAGGTTATTTCGGTAACTAAAAATGCACCATAATCGATATATTCAAATGTATTATTTTGAAGTCTTACACCAAATCCTACATTAATCCATTTTCCGAGCAAATCATGTTCGCCGAAGTATTTTGCTTCGAGCTTTCTCATAGCAGTCTTGCATAAACCAGATTCACAACTTACTTTAAATTCGACTAGATCATCAGAAGCAGTTATCCTATCTTGTCCGATTTGTATGTAAGCATCTAATTCTTTTACAGGCTTTTTCATTGCACTTTTAAAATCATTACTAACTGCTATCATATTAATACCTCCTCTTAGATACGGGAACTAAATTGACATCAAAAGCTTTATATAATCCCTTTGTTTTATTTAATAGTTCTACATCGTAGTCACTTGCATAATAATTAGCAGTAAATGTAGTTTGAGTTCTTACATCAAACCACTCTACTTCAAAATAGGCTTTATCTAGAAGTTGTGTAAGTTCAGACATTTCTTCTTGAGTAGTAATACCTACCTTTAATTGAATTTTAGGAAATATACCTATTAATGTAGCTCTAACATCACCGCTCATATTACGTTCGGCATCTTTCCATAGTTTTGCTCTGCCTATTTTATATTCTTTAATATATGGTATAACATTGCCATCTATTTTTACTAAATTCCCTGCATATATCATAGACTAAGCACGACCTCTCCGTTTGTTTCAAAGCCTTTCTTTCTAATGTCATCTATAAACTTATCTACAACTGTATCTTCGCCTATCTTAAATGTGATGTGAGTAGGTATACTATTATTTCTTTCGTTTATCTCTTCTGCTAGTTCTGAAATCCAACCTGTATTGTTTTCAAGAGGCATAACAACTTCACGACCATTCTCACCTATTTCGGCAAGTGTAGGCTTATCTATTACTCCACCTTTTGCTAGTCTAGGTAGACTAAAAGTTGGCAAAGTGCCAATATTTATACCAGGAATTTTATTAATTGTTTTTATTAATTTATTTATTGTTTTAATAGGAAAATTAAGTATATTTTCTATAGCCTTTAAAACACCATTGACAACTGCTTTAAATGCACCGCCAATAACATCTCCAACTTTAGTTCCTATATTTTTAAATAGTCCTACTATTGTGGATATTATATTTTTGAAGAATGAAACGACAGAGTTAAATGTATTCTTTATAAAGTTAATTGCACTCTTCACACCATTTGTTATTCCATTCCATAAATTTGTAAAGAAATTAGCAACTGGCTGAATAACATTTCTGTTAAACCAATCAGCCACGGTATTCCAAATCTCTTTAATTTTATTCCAAACATTTACCGCTGCTTTTTTGATTTCGTCCCAATGCTTAACGCATAAAATAATAACAGCAATCAATGCTCCAATTGCCAAGACCACTAATGTTATTGGGCTTGTTAATACAGCCATGATACCAGAAAATATTCCTGTAACTACATTACATACAACCATGGCAGCATTATATATAGCAATGGCAGCATTATATATAGCAATGGCAGCAGCAACAGCACCTATTGCTATAGCAATTCCTTCTAAAATTGACATAGCCACCTCATTTTTTGCAATTTGTTTTAAACCTTTTCCAATGCCATCAAGGATATCAACTATAACACCGCCTGTCCATTCGGCAATTGGCTTAAGTATTTCTTCCCATAACCAACTAAACAAAGGTTTAACATCTTCGATGGCTTGATTTAAAACATTCAATGCACCGCTAAAAATATTTAAAAATTTAGGTATTACATCTTCAATTGTCCATTTTGATATAGGTACAAGAACTTCTTTAAAAATCCATTGCAAGCCATTTCCAATATTATCTGCAAATGGTTCAAAACTCTTTTTTAAATTGTAAAGTGCTTCCTTAAGATAAGTAAAATTTAGGCTTTTACCAAACTCATCAATTTTATCTTTTAACTTTTGTATCCTCTCTGATACCTCTACATCACCATCTATTCCAATGTTGAAATCAATGTCATTTATTCCACCTATTCCACTACTATTCCCAGTACTACCAGAATCATCAGATGAAGTGTTCTCTTTCAAAACATTCATTTCATCAAATGATGCTAATTGTTTATTTTGCTTTTTAGTACTATCTTCTACAGCATCACCATATTCAGTTTCAGCACTAGCACCGCCTATAATGGCTTTATTTACACCATTTTGCTTGCTAGCAGTAAAGCCTAGTACTTGTAAGAATTGTCTTAAAAAACTAACTGCGGTTCCAAGCCATGTTACTAAAACTTGAAAAACAGGCACCAATACCTGTTTCACTTGTACTATTACATAGCCTAATTGTTCTTTAACATCACTCCAAGCATTTGCTAGTTGAATTTGTTTTCCAACAGCAGTATTTCCAAGTGCTTCGTTTACATCTCCAATACTATCATGGATAATACTAGTTAATGTGGCAACTTTCTCTTCCTCTGTTCCGAACTTCAAAATCTTTTCTTGATTTTCATCGAAGTAATAACCATATCTAGATAGTGCACCAGTTTGTCCTTCTAATACTTTTCCCATCATCGTAGCAATATTAATTGCTTCTTCTTGAGTAGCATTATAGCCATATTGCTGGGCTATCATATTATTAAGTTGGGGAAGTAATTTCTTAATACTACCAGCCTTATCAATGTATGTTGATAACTCTTGAGCACCAGCAAGTTGCACTTCATCACTAACTACACCTAGGCTTTGTTCAGCAGCAGTTAAATTAAGAATATCTTGTATATCTTGTTTTGTTGCTTCTCCTCTTTTTTGCATTACTGCAAGTAGTCTCGTTTCATTTTGTATTTGGCTTTTATACGCTTGCTCGCTTGAACTCGTTAGTTTTTTAAATCCTATAGCTAATACTCCTATTGGAATCATTTTTTTAAAGAAACCTGCTATATTATTAGTTTTCTTTTTAACTTCTCTTTCCAAACTTGCAAGTTCTTTTTTGCTTTCCTTAAGCTCGTTTTTTAACTCTGTAGTGTTAGCAGTAATCAAAACTTGTAATTCTTCGAGTGTCATTTTATAACACCTCCCATCATAATCGTATTTATTTTGGCTTGACGTTCCATTTCGGTAACTGTCATATCTGCCAACTTAACTTCTTTTTGCTTTTCAAGAAATGGTTTTTTAGGATATTTCTTCGGATTATTGAAAGCAAATGCTACATATTCGCCCAATAAGAAAT
>OCVV011351045.1_pt1 | contig 11819 bp, 8 predicted proteins | sample 1539721 | NCBI WGS metagenome assembly OCVV01 (sample SAMN02144230, study PRJEB22623) | gut metagenome | biome: sheep rumen | host: Ovis aries | place: New Zealand | reverse complement strand
ATATGGGGGAATTCCCGAGTGGCCAAAGGGGACAGACTGTAAATCTGCTGGCAATGCCTTCGATGGTTCGAATCCATCTTCCCCCACCAAGCAAAAGCACCGCCTGTGAAGGCGGTGTTTTTGTTTGGTATGGGTCTTTGTGAAGAGGGATTCGAAGCCGAGCGGAAGTGAATGGAGCGCCGGGGGCGCTCCAGAGCCGCGAGGCGGCCCGTCCGCAGACGGGCGAATCCATCTTCCCCAACCAGCAGGAAGCACCATCCGATTGGATGGTGCTTCCTGCTGCGTATTTGTTTTATATTCGGTTAAACGCGGCCGGTCTGATAGAGGCCGCCGAACTGCATGGCCTCCATGATGCGGTAACGGTCCATCTGCAGGTGCTTCTTCATGGCAAGGGCCTCTTCGATCGGGATCTCGACGATGCCGCCCTCCTGCGTGCCGATGATGCAGTTGCCGCGGCCTTCCACGAAGGAATTGACGGCATAATAGCCCATGCGGGTCGCGGTCTCGCGGTCGCGGGCGTTCGGCGCGCCGCCGCGCTGGATATGGCCGAGAACGGTCACGCGCGGGCTGATGCCGAGCTCTTCCTGGATCCTTTCGCCGACGTCGAAGGCATGACCCGCGCCCTCGGCCACGACGATCATAAAGTGCGTGTTGCCGGCCAGACGGGAATCCTGGATACGTTCGATGACGTCCTTTTGAAAATCGATCTCGCGCTCCGGCACCAGGACGGCCGTTGCACCGACGGCGATGCCGACGTACAGCGCCAGGAAGCCGGCGTTGCGGCCCATGACCTCGACGACCGAGCAGCGCTCGTGCGACTGCATCGTGTCGCGCAGACGGTCAATGCATTCGATGGCCGTGTTGCAGGCAGTGTCAAAGCCGATCGTGTAATTCGTGCAGCCGACGTCGTTGTCGATCGTGGCGGGCACGCCGACGACGGGGATGCCGAGACGTGACAGCTCCAGCGCGCCGCGGAAGGTGCCGTCGCCGCCGATGGCGACGATGCCCTCAAGGCCGAGCATCTTGCAGGTGTTGACGGCCTTCTTCCGGCCGCTTTCGGTCATGAATTCATCGCTGCGGGCCGTATAGAGCATCGTGCCGCCGCGCGAGAGGATATGGCCGACGCTTTCGCGGGAGAGCGGCATGAAGTCGCCGTTGATCAGTCCCTGCCAGCCGCGGCGGATGCCGACGCATTCGATGCCGTTTGCCAGCGCCGTACGCACAACGGCGCGGACGGCCGCGTTCATGCCGGGCGCGTCGCCGCCGCTGGTCAGAACGCCGATACGCTTGACTTTACTCATATATGTTCCCTCTTTTCTTTTTGTTCTTTTACGGTGTTTTGCTTTGGAACCATTTTATCAGAACGATATATGAAAATCAATTCACAATGTGCTCGTGCTACCATTTTTCTTTCCGATCGCTGCGATTGATTTCCCTTTCCCGCCGTGATATAAAAGAAGCAGAAACCAACCTGTTTTTCCGGAGGTGTGGATACGGTGTCCGACGTTTTTCCCCGCGTTGTCTTTCGCGGCAGCTTCCGCAGCTATCAGCAGGAGATCCTTGATGAGGCGGAGGGCTATCTCAAAGACGGGCATCTTCATATCGTGGCAGCGCCCGGCAGCGGCAAGACCGTACTGGGCCTTGAGCTGATCCGGCGCGCCGGGAAGCGGACGCTGATCCTCTCCCCCACCGTCACGGTCAAGGAGCAGTGGGGCGAGCGCTTTGCCGAGCTGTTCCTGCCCGAGGGCGAGAGTACCGCGGATTATGTAGGCGGCGAGCTCGGCTGCTCGGCTCCGATCTGCTCGATCACCTATCAGGCGCTGCATGCCGCCTCTCGTCCGGATGAGAGCGGCAAGCCGTTGTGGGCAAAGGCGATAAAAGAGATGGGCATCGGCACGGTATGCCTCGACGAGGCGCACCATCTGCAAAACGAGTGGCAGCGCTCGCTCGAAGCGCTGCTCGACACGCTCGGCGAAAGCGTGACGGTCATCGCGCTGACGGCGACGCCGCCCTATGACGGCACGCCGGGAGAGTGGGAGCGCTATCTGCGCGTATGCGGGCCGATCGACGCCGAGATCTTTGTGCCGGAGCTCGTGAAAAAGAAAACGCTCTGCCCTCACCAGGATTATATCTATTTCAGCTATCCCTCGGCGGACGAACGCACTATGCTGGAGCGCTATGCCGAACACGCCGACCGCGCGCTCACAAGATTAAAGGCGGAGGCGCTCGTCCCCGCGGCGGTACAGGCCGTCGGGCTCGATGGAGCGGCAGAAGAGAAGGAAAAGCTGTGGGAGTACGCCGATGAGCTTGTCGCGCTGCTCTCGCTCGCGGCGGCGTTTGGCATGGAAGTGCCAAGGGAAACGGTTAAGCTCTTTCTCCCCTCCGGCCGTCTGCCCGTCTGCCGCGAGGAGACGGCGGAGCGCGCGCTCTCGTTTCTGATCGTGCGCGGCGACCTCTTCGGCAACGCCCTGTCCGCCCGCGTCAGACAGATCCTTTCCGAGGAGGGGCTGCTTTCCGGCGAAACGCTCTCGCTTTCGGCAGACCCCGCGCTGCAGCGGAAAATGCTCTCCTCCCTCGGCAAGCTTGAGAGCATTGCGCATATCGCCGAGGCGGAGATCGCCGCGTGCGGGCGCGGTCTCAGGATGCTGATCCTGACCGATCACATCCGGGGAAATCTGCTTTCTGTTGTGAACAGCTCTCGCCCGCTCAGTGCGATGGGCGCCGTACCGATCTTCGAGGCCGTGAGACGGATCTGCCCCTATGAGACGCGCCTGGCGCTGCTGACAGGCTCGCTCGTGATCGTGCCGAACGCCGCGCTCGGCGACCTGCTGCAGCTTGCGGAGGAGCGCGGGATCGTATGCAGCTTTGAAGAATTGAACGACAGCCGTTATGTGACGCTCTTCCCCGCCGGCGGCAGCCGGGAAAGCGTCGCGCTGCTGACCGAGGCGCTTGAGCGCGGGGTGCTGCATATCCTGGTCGGGACGAAGGCGCTGCTCGGCGAGGGCTGGGATTCGCCCTGTATCAATACGCTTGTGCTCGCGAGCTTTGTCGGGAGCTTTATGAGCTCGAATCAGATGCGCGGACGCGCGATCCGCATCGACCGCGGCGATCCGCACAAGGCAGCCAACATCTGGCACCTTGTCACGCTCCTTCCCCCGGAGCGGAAGCTCGCCTTTCTCTATTCCGACGACGAGCGCCCGCTGGGGGAGGATTTTGCGCTGCTGCAGCGGCGTTTCGCGTGCTTTATGGCGCCGTCCTATGACGGCGAGCGGATCGAGAGCGGCATCGAACGCATCGACCTGCTCAGGCCGCCTTATACGAAAGAAAAGATCGACGAGATCAACGCGGACATGCTTGCGCGCGCCGCAGACCGACGCGGCATGGCGGAGAGCTGGGAACGCGCGCTCACCGCCGCCGACGCCGGAAACGTCAGCGAGACCGTTCGCGCTTCCCGCGCGATCCGCCCGAAGGTCTATGCATCGGGCGCAGGCGGCGCCGCGGCGCTGCATGGGGTGCTGGCCGTCGCAGCGGGGGCAGTCTGTCTGGCCTCGCCGCCCGCCGCGGCCTATGCGCTGCTCGTGCCGCTGATGGGCTACTCCGCCTATTCGATGGTCGGCGATCTGCGCCGCAGTTTCGGCAACGCCTCGGCGGAAAGGTCTGTGCGGAGGCTCGGCGAGGCGCTGCTCGAAACGCTGCGCCAAAGCGGACAGATCGAAAGCAAGGAGGCGCGCGTTTGCATCACGTCGGTGAACGGCGGCGTGGAGTGCGCCCTTGACAGCGCAAGCGCGCGGGAAATGACGCTTTTCGCCGAGGCGATGGGCGAGCTGCTCTCCCCGCTTGACAATCCGCGGTATCTGCTGATCCGCACGCTGCCTCTCTTCGGCTTTTCCAGGCGGATGCTGTCGCAGAGCTACGCCGTTCCGTCGCTGCTTGCCGCGAGGAAGGAGACGGCGGAGCGGCTGCGGAAGGCGCTGGAGAAAAGCGGCGACCGCTTCGAGCTTGTCTATACCCGGTCGCTTGAGGGGCGAGGGCTGCTGCTCGCCTGCCGCCGCGCGGCGAACGAGGGGCGCAAGCAGGCAAAGGTCAGGCGCGCACGCGCGCTCGAATCCGGGCGCTAAAGGGCGCGGCTCTCTTGATACGGGCAAAAAACTGTGGTATGGTACGAAAAGAAACGTACCATACCACTTTTTCAAGGGGTGTTTATAGATGGAATATCGGATCGAACACGACTCGCTCGGCGAGGTGAAGGTCCCGGCAAAGAGGCTGTGGGGCGCACAGACGCAGCGGAGTCTGGAGAATTTTCCCATCGGCGGGGACCGCATGCCGCGGGAGATTATTCGCGCCTTTGCCGTGCTGAAAAAGGCGGCGGCGATGACCAACCGCGATCTCGGCAGGCTGGATGAGAGGCGCTGTAAGCTGATCGAAGAGGTCTGCGACGAGATCCTTGCGGGCAAGCACGACGCGGAGTTTCCCCTATCCGTCTGGCAGACGGGGAGCGGCACGCAGACAAACATGAACGTCAACGAGGTCATCGCAAACCGCGGCAACGGGCTCGCGGGCGAAACGCTGCTGCATCCGAACGACACGGTGAACATGTCGCAGAGCTCGAACGACACCTTCCCCACCGCGATGCACATCGCCGCGCTCGCCGCGGTGCAGGGCTCGCTCCTCCCCGCGATCGACGAGTGCATCGCCGTTCTGCGCCGTCTGGAGGAGGAAAACGCAGACGTGATCAAGATCGGCAGGACGCACCTGCAGGACGCCACGCCCCTGCGCTTTTCCCAGGAAATCAGCGGCTGGCGCGGCATGCTGGAAAGTACAAAAGAGGAAATCAAGCTCTCCTCCGCCTCCCTCTCCGCTCTGGCGCTGGGCGGCACGGCGGTCGGCACGGGTCTGAACGCGCCGGATGGCTTTGCTTCCCTCTCCGCACGCTATATCTCAGAGCTGACCGGGTATCGTTTTGTCAGCGATCCGAACAAGTTCCGCGCGCTGACGAGCAAGGACGCGCTCGTTTTCTCCCACGGGGCGGTCAAGGCCCTCGCCGCGTGCATGATGAAGATCGCAAACGACGTGCGCCATCTCGCCTCCGGCCCCCGCTGCGGTATCGGTGAGATCACGATCCCGGAGAATGAGCCCGGCTCGTCGATCATGCCGGGCAAGGTCAACCCCACGCAGTGCGAGTCTGTCACGATGGTCGCGGTGCAGGTCATGGCGAACGACACGGCGATCGGCATCGCCGCGTCGCAGGGCAACTTTGAGCTGAACGTGTTCATGCCGGTGCTGATCTATAACTATCTCCACTCCGTTCGGCTGCTTTCCGACTCGATCCGCTCGTTTACGGCGCGCTGTCTCTCCGGGCTGAAGGCCAACAGGGAGAAGATGCGCGAAAATCTCGACCGCTCGCTGATGCTGGTGACCTGCCTGAGCCCGCGCATCGGCTATGAAAACGCGGCAAAGGCCGCGCGGCTCGCCTATCTCGAGGGCCTGACGCTCAAGGAGGCCGTACTTCGGCTGGGGCTGCTTGATGAGAAAGAATTTGACGAGCTTGTCCGACCGGAGAAAATGGTGTGATAAAATTATGTAAACCGCAATGTGATTATCACATTGCGGTTTACTTGCTTTTAATAATAATATTATGTTAACTTATTGTTGGGTCACAGCAGGATCACGCCCGCCTTTTCGCAGGCGTGCACGGTCTCCTCGCTCCAGATCGAGGCCTGCACCTCCCCGATGTGGATCTTGCCGAGGAGGAGCATGGAAAGGCGCGACTGGCCGATGCCGCCGCCGATCGTCAGCGGAAGCTCGCCGTTTAAGAGCATTTTGTGGTACGGCAGCTCCCGGCGCCCGTCGCAGCCGGCGGCGTGCAGCTGCTCGGACAGCGATTTGGGATCGACACGGATGCCCATGGACGAGAGCTCCATCGCGCAGCCGAGCGGCTCGTACCAGAACAGCAGGTCGCCGTTGAGCGCCCAGTCGTCATAGTCCGGCGCGCGGCCGTCGTGCGGCTTGCCGGAGCGAAGCGGCGCGCCGATGCCGATGATGAAGGCGGTGGGGTGCTCGCGCAGATAGGCGTTCTCGCGCTGCTTCGGCGTGAAGTCGGGGTAGAGATCCTCGAGCTCCTGCGCCGTAATAAAGCTCACGCGGCGCTCGAGCTTGCCCATCCCCTGCAGCTGCGGATAAATGGCCTGCATCGTGTCCTGCGTGTCGCAAATGGCCGTGACGATGTCCATGACCGTGGATTTGAGATAGTCGATCTTCCGCTCCTCGGGCAGAATGATCTTTTCCCAGTCCCACTGGTCGACATAGACCGAGTGGAGGTTGTCCAGCTCGTCCTCGTCACGGCGGACGGCGTCCATATCGGCCACGATCCCGCGGCCGGGATAGAAGCCGTAGCGCTTTAAGGCCAGACGCTTCCACTTGGCCAGGGACTGGACGATTTCGGCGCGATGCTCGGAGCGCAGGATGTCAAAGCTGACCGGGCGCTCGTAGCCGTTGAGGTTGTCGTTCAGGCCAGAGGCCTCGTCGACAAAAAGCGGCGCGGATACGCGCTGGAGATTCAAAAGCGCGCAGAGCCGATCCTCAAAAAGACGCTTGAGCAGGCTGATCGCCTTTTGCGTATCATAAATAGAGAGATAACTGACATAGCCCTCGGGGATGGTGAATTTCATGGGAGCTCACTTTCCTTCCTCGCACAGGATCTCGACAATCCGCTGGTAGACCTCCTCCGCCTCGCGGCGAAACTTCTTTTTCATTTTCCTCGCCTGCTCCTCGCCCGCGCACAGGAGCGAGAGCGAGATGATCTCACCCTTGCCGTCGGACATGGCAAGACAGACGCGGCAGCCGTCCTCGTCCGTACGGCTCTCGGCGCGGATCATGGCGGCGCGGGCCAGCCGCGCCTCCACCGGCGCGATGAGTTTCAGCGCCTTGGCGCGCACGGAATAAGGGAGGCTGCTCTCGACCGTTTCGGCGTTGCGCCGTCCCTTATCGGTGATCGTATACTCCTCGTCCTCCTCGGTGATGTGGCCGGTAGCCATCAGATCGCCGAGGCAGTCGGAATAATCAAAATAACCCACGCCGGAGTCGCACTGCTGGCACAGCTCGTCGAGCGTGCCGCGGTCGACCGGGGCGGGAAGACGGCTTAAGATGAACAGGATGAGCAGCTTGATGTCCAGCTTTTCATGGATGAAGCCGTGATGGTCCATTTCTCTCTCCTCCGTTTTTTCTATAATAATATTTTATTATACTTCACCCAGCCATTTTTTCAAGAACAAAATGACACACCGCGCCGCGGCGCGCATAAACTGTAATGAACTTTATCATCACAGGAGGTCGTATCATGCCGGACAGAGTCATTCCCGGGCCGGTCGGAAATAATGCAAGCATCCGAGAGGCCGTTTCCATCAATACGAACAAGATCTTTGACTGCTGCAGAGACAAGGACTGCGTCGACGAGCTGCGCGTCTATCCCACGATCAGCTCGCAGACCTATCTCGACAACGCCATCAGTATCCGCCCCAAGGCCGCGGAGCTTTTATACATCAACGTCAACGTCGAGCCCGTGAGCTTCAACCGGGGTTACTACACCGTGGACTGCACGTATTTCTACCGCGTCACGGCCGAGACCTTCCCCGGCGCCCAGCTCTGCCGCGGACTTGCGGTCTTTGACAAGCGGGTGATGCTCTTCGGCAGCGAGGGCAGCGTCAAGACCTTCACCTCCGACAGCGAGCCCGCAATCGTCTCGCTCGACGACCAGCCCAAGGCCGTTGTCAACGCCGTCGACCCGATCGCGCTGCACGCCTCGCTTGCCGATCCGGCCGATACGCCGGGCAGCGACAATATCATCATCCCCCAGTTCATCCTTGACGCGATGGGCGAGGATCTGATCACGGTGGACAATGTACGCCGCTGGTTCGTCACCATCGGCCAGTTCTCGATGGTGCGGCTCGAGCGTGAGACGCAGCTGCTCATTCCCGCCTATGACTACTTTCTGCCGGATAAGGAGTGCCCCGGCACCAGTGAGGACGATCCCTGCGCGCTCTTCGGACGGATCGACTTCCCTGTCGACGAGTTCTTCCCGCCGGACAGCGCCGTGGAGAGCAGCGATTACAGACAGTATAAATAAACAAACAGGCTGGGATTTCCCAGCCTGTTTTTAGTTCAGTTAAAACTGTCCGTATTATCTTTGAAGAGCGTTTCGATCCGCTCGCGCAGGGCGGCGTGCGCGGGGAGGCTAAGCTGCGGGTCGGCGGCGAGGAGGGCCTTGGCCTCCTCCTGTGCGGTTTTCAGCACCTGGGTGTCCGCGCCGAGATCCGCCACGTGCATCTCCGGCAGACCGTGCTGGCGCGCGCCGAAGAAATCGCCGGGGCCGCGCAGACGCAGATCCTCCTCGGAGATCTCAAAGCCGTTGTTGGTCTTGCTCATGATCGAAAGGCGGGCCTTGACCTCCTCGCCCTTGTTGTCCGAGACAAGGATGCACCAGCTCTTGTGCCGGCCGCGCCCGACGCGGCCGCGCAGCTGATGGAGCTGGCTGAGGCCGAAGCGCTCGGCATTCTCGATGATCATCAGCGCGGCGTTCGGCACGTCCACGCCGACCTCGATGACCGTCGTCGCGACGAGGATATCCGTCTCGCCGCGGACAAAGGCGGCCATGACCGCATCCTTGTCCTTCGGCTTCATCCGCCCGTGGACACAGCCCACGGTGAGCGCCGGGAATTCCCGCGCAAGCTCCCTGGCGTGCTCCTCGGCGGATTTGAGCTTTTTCTCGCTTGGCGTCTCGTCGTCCTCGTCATCCTCGACCTTCGGGCAGACGACGAAGACCTGACGCCCCTCCCCCACCAGCTTGCGGATAAAGCCGTTGAGGCGCGCGCGATAGCTCTCGTCCACGGCGAAGGTATCCACCTTCTGCCGTCCGGGGGGCAGCTCGTCGATGATCGAAACATCCAGATCGCCGTAGATCATCAGCGCCAGCGTGCGCGGGATCGGCGTGGCGGACATGACGAGCACATGGGGCTTTTCCCCCTTGCCGATCAGCGCCGAGCGCTGTCGGACACCGAAGCGGTGCTGCTCGTCCGTGATGATGAGGCCGAGGCGCGCATAGGCCACGTCCTCGGAAAAGAGGGCGTGCGTGCCGACGACAAGATCGTATTCCCCCGCCGCGATCGCAGCCTTCGCCTCGCGCTTTTCTTTCGCGCTCATGGCACCGGTGAGTCTGCCGACGCGCATGCCGAAGGGCGAAAGCAAATTGGAAAGTGTTGAAAAATGCTGCTCGGAGAGGATCTCCGTCGGCGCCATGAAGGCGCTGACAAAGCCGTTTTCGCGGCAGAGCCAGCACAGCGCCGCCGCAACGAGCGTTTTGCCGCTGCCGACGTCGCCCTGGACGAGACGGTTCATCACGAAGCCGCCCGTCATATCCCGCGCCGCTTCCTCGATCGCGCGCTTCTGCGCCCCGGTCGGCGCAAAGGGCAGTGCTGCGTAGAAGGAGGAAAAGTCCTTCGGCTGCATGGCGATGCCGCTCTCGCGCGTGCGTTCGGCGCGCATCGTGCCGAGCGCGCAGGCCAGCACAAACAGCTCCTCGAATACGAGACGCCGCCGCGCGATGGCAAGCGCGTCAAAGTCAGAGGGATAGTGGATGTTTTCATAGGCGTAGCGAGCCTGGGCAAGGCCGTTGCGCGCGCGGATCTCCGCGGGCAGCAGGTCGGGCAGCTCGCTTCCGCACTCGTCAAGCCCCTGGCGCACCGCGTCGCGGATCGTGCGCTGGTTCAGCGCGGCGTTCATCCGGTAGACCGGCAGAATGCAGCCCGTCACGCCGCGGGGCTTGTCCTCCTTTTCATAGGCAGGGTTGACCATGCTGAAGCGGCTGCCGTTCCGCTCGATCTTGCCATAGAAGCAGACGCTGTCGCCGCGCGAGAGCTGATCCTTGATATAGTTCTGGTTGAAATATGTTATGTCAACCGATCCGCTCTCATCCACCGCGCGGAACTTGACGAGCTCCATGCCGCGTCTGACGCGGACAAGGCGCGGCATATCCGCCACGAGCGCGCGGATGCACACGCCCTCTCCCTCCGGCGCCGCCGCGACGGGGAAGAATTTTGTCCGATCCTCGTAGCGCGAGGGGAAATAGGACACGAGGTCATAGAGAGAAAAGACGCCGAGCTTTCCGAACGCCTGCGCCTTTTTCTCCCCTATTCCCTTGATAAACCGTACGGATGTGGTCAGATCAGCCATGTTTATTCACTGTAAGAGAGGGTATACTCCTCGTTGACGAGGACGAAGTCCTCGATCAGCCCTTTCGTGCAGATGATGCGGTTGTCCTTTGTGATTAGGACCATGTCAAAGCCGCCCCCGTCCGTCTTGCCGTATTGACGCCAATAGTTCAGCGACTGGACCTCGCCGAGGACGAACATCGCGGTCGAGAGGCAGTCGGCCATCGTGCCGTCGGCGCAGATGATCGTGGCGGAGAGCAGGTTGTTCGAAACGGGATAGCCGCTCTGCGGCTTGAGGATGTGGTGGTAAGTATTGCCCGTCGTGACGTCGGTAAAATACCGCTGATAGCTGCCGGAGGTGACAACCGCGGTCTCCCCCACGTTCAGCACGCCGACGTAGCCCTTGCCGGAGTTGTTCGGATCGTCGATGCCGACGCGCCACTGGGTGCCGTCCGGCTTCAGGCCGAGGGTCTGGACATTTCCGCCGAGGGAGACGATGCCGCTCGTCACACCGGCAGCGCTCATCGCCTCGATGGCCTTGTCGGCCGCGCAGCCCTTGGCCACCGCGCCGAAGCTCATCTCACCGTAAGACGGCATTGAGACGGTATAGGTGCCGGAGCTCGGAAAGCTTGTCAGCAGCACCTGGTCGAAGCAGACGCGGCTGAGTTCGTCGAGGATCTCGTAATCATAGGGCACGTAATTCTTGTTGTCGATGAAGCCCCAGAGCTTGAGCAGCGGGTAAACCGTCAGATCGAGAGCACCGGCGCTCTGGCTGTAAACCTGCTTGGCGGCCGTGAGCATGTCGGCGACCTGGCCGGGGACAACCACGTTTTCGCCGTTGGCGTGGTTGATCGCCCATACGGTGCTGGAGGGATTTTCCGGGTCGAGCATCGTATCCATCGAGCGGATCACACTCTCCGCCGCATCGAGGCCGCTCTCACGGTTTTTTCCGTAAGCCACCAGCGTCATCGTCGTGTCCATGGCAAACAGGCTCCGGCTGCTCTCCTTGGTCTCGCCGCAGGCGGCAAGCGGGAGCATCATCACCGCGCACAAAAGTGCACAGAGGATCCTGGTAAATGTCTTTCTTTTCTTCATGTAAAATACTCCTCTTTCGGGGGAAGCTGCCATTTTTCTTTGTCCGTTTATCACGGCTTTTGTTATTATAACATAGATCGAAGAAAATGAAAACCGCTATTTACTTTGCCGGTATTTTTTGCTATAATGCTCTGGCAACATGCAAATGCGGCTGTAGCTCAGCTGGATAGAGTGCCAGACTCCGACTCTGGAGGTCGTGGGTTCGAATCCCGTCAGCCGTACCAAAATCCCGGTGCCCCATTAGGGGTACCGGGATTTTGAATTGGATCAAAGGGATTCGAAGGGAGCGGTGTTAGAAAACGTGCCAGTGGCACGTTTTCCCCGCGACCCGGCCCGCCCGCAGGCGGGGAATCCCGTCAGCCGTACCAAAAACAGGTGTCCCCGCCAGGGGATGCCTGTTTTTGGTTTTGTTGAAGTTTGTGAACCCACGACCTCCAGGTGCGAAGCACGTTCAATCCGCCGGAGGCTGTTTTGCGCTTTGCGCAAAACAGGTCGTGGGTTCGAATCCCGTCAGCCGTACCA
>OCVV011320651.1_pt1 | contig 11819 bp, 10 predicted proteins | sample 1539721 | NCBI WGS metagenome assembly OCVV01 (sample SAMN02144230, study PRJEB22623) | gut metagenome | biome: sheep rumen | host: Ovis aries | place: New Zealand | reverse complement strand
ATGGCATACGCCATCGCGATGGGCGTGTTGGAATATAGTTATTCACTCTCATCCAAATCATAATAGGTTGAGATTGCTACAGGCTTGACACGCATGTGTCATCCCTCGCAATGACAATACAAAAAGGAATAATAATTATGGCTAAAATCAAAAGTGTATATATCTGCTCGGAATGTGGGTATGAAAGCCCCAAATGGTACGGTAAATGTCCGTCCTGCGGTGAATGGAACACCATGAATGAGGAAATCAAGGATACCGCTAAAACCGCGTCCGCGTCACGTTCACACGCGACCGCCTACGCGCCTGCTGTGCATATTCGTGAGATCGATACCACGGACGAGATCCGCTATCAGACAGGCTCCAAGGAGCTCGACCGCGTGATGGGCGGCGGTATCGTCAAGGGCAGTCTGATCCTCTTAGGCGGCGATCCCGGTATCGGCAAATCGACGATCCTGCTCCAAATCTGCGAATACCTCGGTCGTGCTCTCAAAATCCTCTATGTGTCGGGTGAGGAAAGCAAGCGACAGCTGAAGCTGCGCGCCGAACGCCTCGGCGTCAATTCAGAGAATCTCTATATCCTAACACAGACAGATGTAGAGTTGGTTTGCGAGACCATCCGACAGGACAAGCCCGATATCGTGATGATCGACTCCATCCAGACGATGTCGCTCTCGGAGCTGAATTCCTCTCCGGGCTCTGTCACACAGGTGCGTGAATCGACCAATTTCTTCATGCGTACCGCCAAAAGCATGGATATCCCGATGATCATCGTCGGTCATGTTAACAAGGAAGGCTCTATCGCGGGGCCGAAGGTACTCGAGCACGTGGTGGACGCGGTACTGCACTTTGAGGGCGACAGACAGATGAGCTACCGCATCCTCAGAGCGGTCAAGAACCGTTACGGCTCCACCAACGAGATCGGCGTTTTTGAGATGACGGATGAAGGGCTCAAGGAGGTCGAGAACCCTTCATTGATGCTGATATCGGGCAGACCGAAGAACGTCAGCGGCACCTGTATCGCGTGCGCGATGGAGGGCACCCGTCCGATCTTAGCGGAAATTCAGGCGCTGGCGGCTTCTACGGGCTTTGGCAACCCGCGCAGGATGTGCACGGGCTTTGACTACAATCGCATGAACATGATCATCGCGGTGCTGGAAAAACGCGCCGGCTACTACTTCAACAACACCGACGCATATATCAACGTCGTCGGCGGTTTACGCTTGGACGAGACCGCTGTCGATCTGGCGGTCGCGATCGCGCTGATCTCCTCGCTCAAGGATGTTCCCGTCAACGAGAATGCGATTGCGTTCGGAGAGATTGGACTCGCGGGAGAGATCCGCTCCGTCAGCCATGTGCAACAGCGCGTCAGCGAGGCGGTGCGTCTGGGCTTTAGCAAAATCATTATCCCATCCCACAACGCCAAAGACGTCAACGGCATCAACGGCGTTGAGATAGTCCCTGTCAAGAACGTGCGACAGGCATTTGAGGCGATCTGTGAATAAAGCGATCTTATCGGAACAATATCCGCAGTTTGCCGCCAAGTTGCAGGTATACGGGTATGAGGTCATCCCGAGCGAAACAATACCGTGTAACATGCCGTATGAACGCGATCACGCCGATTTGCAGTGCTTGATACTGCGTGATACGGCATTTGTTCTGTCGCACTGTAAAAGGCTTATTGGCGCGCTTTCCCGTGATTATCAGGTGATCGTGTGTGGTGATCGATTCAGCGGACAATATCCCGATAACACCTGTCTGAGCGCCGTACCATGCGGTAATAAGCTGCTTGGGAGGATCGCATCGCTGGATGAGAAGGTCAAGGAATTTTGCTATGATCATGATATCGAATTGATCAATGTCAACCAAGGATATGCCAAATGCTCCTGTGTGCAAATTGCAGATAATGCCGTCATCACAGCGGATAACGGAATGATCCATGCCTTGAGGGATACCGAGATCGACGTGCTCCCGATAGGGAAGGGGAGCGTCCGCCTCGAGGGCGCGGAATACGGCTTTCTCGGAGGTGCGTCAGGCTATGATCGTGATAATAAAGCCGTGTATTTCTGCGGCAATATTGAGCAGCATCCCGATGCAGAAAACATCAAAGATTTCTTTCAAACATATGGAACTAAGATCATCTGCTTGACAAAGGACACGCTCACCGATATAGGCGGGCTCATATTTTGTTAAAAATTTCACAATATAGGGGAGTAGCGAACAAAAATGAATGGGCGAGATGATCGAGCTTTATTATGTTATAGATCCTACAGCGTCTAAGATGATCCACTATCTTATTCCGAATAATGCAAGCTGATAAATCGCAAAAATGACGGAATAACAAACGCATCAATGAATAATCGGTCGGCTGAGCCTAATTGGATTGGTTTAGCCGATCTTATATTTTTTTAGATGATAAATACTATTATAAGTATCACAACACCAATCAATCATTTAAAAATGAAAAAAAATATCGTTTCAGATTTTTTGAAATGAACAAGAACATCATTCAGAAAAAACTGAGACGATAAAATGAAACAGCCATAACAGATAACCGTTACGAATTCAAATTTACAATCGTTCAATTGAATCAAAGATCACGTATACAATTTGAAATAATGAGAAAAAACATAATACGATGCACATTATGATACCGTTATGATGAATCGCTTATCATCAATAAAAATTGCATCAAAACACGGTATCCGGGCTATTTCTCGAATAATGCCCTCCCCTAAATTACATAAAATATTAATTTTGTTTATTCTTCTAATAAAGAATTTACGCCCCTCTCTTTTGCTGTATAATAAAATTAATAAGAGAATCGGGCGTTTTCTATTTCATAATATGTGGTGATTATATGAGTAAAAGCAATTTCGCGATTGAAGCCTCTGAGCCGATGAAGGATTTTTTATATTATCTGCAAACCGTCAAGGGTCGTTCTCCGACAACGGTGGACGAATACTTCAACGACCTGAGAACATTTTTCCGCTTTATTAAAAGGCAAAAGCGGCTTGTCCCCTCGGACATGCCCTTTCAGGATATCAAGGTGGATGACGTAGATCTGGCGCTGATCTCATCCGTCACGCTGACGGACGGCTATGAGTTCATGAACTATCTGCTCCGCGTGCGCAAGAACGATAAAGCGGCGCGCGCACGCAAAACGACCAGTATCAAATCGTTCTACAGCTACCTGACCAACAAAAAGCATTTGTTGCAGGTGGATCCGCTCAAGGATCTGGAGCGGCCGAACGCACGCGAGAAGAATCCCCTGCCCAAGTATCTGACGCTCGAACAAAGCATCGAGCTGCTCAATGCCGTTGAGGGCAAACATAAGGAGCGCGACTACTGCATTCTGACCTTCTTTTTGAACTGCGGCATGCGTTTGGCGGAGTTGGTATCAATGGATTATACGGACATTCGCCCCGATCACACGGCGCAGATCATCGGAAAGGGCAGCAAAAAGCGCATTATCTACCTCAACGACGCCTGTATGGCGGCATATGAAGCCTACATGAAGGTGCGCCCGGTGGACGGTGTACGCGCCGATGATAAATACGCGCTGTTCCTCTCCGCGCAAAAGCGCCGTATCTCGCGAGAAATGGTGCAAAAAATGGTCTATAAATACATCGAGAAGATCGGTCTGGACTCGCAGGGATATTCGGTGCACAAGCTGCGTCATACCGCCGCCACGCTGATGTATCAGCACGGCAATGTCGATATCCGTGTGCTGAAGGATGTACTGGGTCACGAAAGCCTGAGTACGACCGAGATCTACACGCACCTGGATTCGCGCCAGATAGAAGCCGCCGCGAAGAGCAATCCCCTATCGCGTGTCAAACCGAAAAGCAATTGATGGAAAAGCCCATCCCCTGACAAGTTTCTGACTTGCAGGGGATGTTTGTTATACTGCTTTACCATGCGTACTGAAATAAAGAATCAATGGTCTCACAAGCATCAGGATAATCCTCAAAGTATTTTTCGATATTATCATAGCTATCTTTGTCGATCTCATGCAAAACACATTTGCCGTCGGGCGTACAACCTTCAGTGACAAAATAGCGATAATCCTTATTCACCCACTCTACCAAATAACAGGTATTACGAATATCATATTTTGTCAAAACCATATCCTTATCACATTTTTGGAGCGGGATCACTCTTTTGACATTGACATTATCGACATACCGAGTACCATCGTGTACCTGGATCTCCTCTGTATTATCAGATTTTTTTGCATGCTCTATCGAGGCAGTCGACTTATCATCCAATAATACTCTTTTGTAGGAAAAATCCGACGCACGATAATCCATCATTCCACCGGATATGTATTGATCGTAGTCCGGCTGTTCCCAATATTCTAAAAAATAATGATCGAGCTTTCCTTGTTCGATACTTTCCTTGATCTCGTCGTATTTATCTTCACGAACATAGAACTTCGTCCGCCATCCGTAATCAACATCTTGATTCGTCGCGCTATTGTAGTATGCTTCAGCAATTTTGCTATCAGAAGCGGTATTGCAGCCTAAAACGACGCCATCTTTACTCACTCCCATTAAAGCGCCGTACCACGAGCGTAACAAAATCGGAACATCACTCTCAATAACATGATAAGTAAACGTATCAGCGTCACGACAAAAAATGAAACTATAATCTCCTGTATCGAGATACTTGTAAGTGGTGTCACGGAACAGCACTTCTGTTTTATCGCTATCCGTATATATAGCTATATTCGCCTTTGCTTCATCCAGCGCACGGCAGGAGCAGAGAGAGACGGATACCATTACGATCGCTGAAACTAATGCAATGAGCTTGAATGATTGTTTCATCTTCTCCCCTCCCCTTATGTCAGATTGAGCTTTTTGCTCATAATATACTTGTTAATCAGGAAATACATCACACCAAACAGAGCGTGATACAGAATCATAATGATAAAAAAGATATGGACGGAAGGCTCCGGGTGTTGTCCGATCCATTCGCCGAGTCTATCAAAAAGCTGAGGATTCAGCGAAACAAAGATCGCGAAAAAGGTTCCGATAATCTGCTTGACAACATAAATACCGAAGAATATGCCGAAGGCTAACAGAACCTTTTTGCGCTTGGCGAGCTGCCCAATCGAGATACAGCAATACAGCTTGATGAAAACAAAGAACGCGGCAACGCATAACAGAATGATGAACTCCAATACATACAAACCGCCGTTCGCACCGAATCTCGCAAAGAATTTCCCTGCCAGATAGAAGAACGCCTTGAACACCTCGATGTTCACATCCCCTATCGTGATGACCATAAAGGACAGGAAGATCGACAAAAGACCTCCTAAACAGAAGATAAAGGACGTCAGCAGCTTCGCGAAAATATGCTGAGTCGGTGTGACGGGCAGGGTATGATTCAGATAGCCCTCGTTCGTGTACATTCCCTGATAAAATCGAACGATACCGACGATAACAGTCATCACGATACAGATGATGATCGAGATGATGTACAGCACCAACGACGAAATAAAGAAGCCATTGTAGACGGTAGAAGCGCCGCCGACAGCATCAAGAGGCGGCTCAAAGAATTGGATCATGCGGTTGATCAGCGCAAAGCCGAGTATGATCAGCTGTACGGGAAACAACAATCTGAAATACGACCGAAAGTCATATTTGATCAGCTTACTTACCATTTGAACACCTCCCTGAACAAATCGTCAACGCTCATGTGATGCACCTCGCGAATATGATCGACCGTATCATGCAGAACGATACCGCCGTTTTTGATAAAGATCACCTCGTCGAGAACCGACTCGATATCCGAGATCAGGTGGGTCGAGATCAGCACGGACGCATCAGGATTGTAGTTGTTGATGATCGTAGAAATGATATAGTCGCGGGTAGCGGGATCAACGCCCGCGATCGGTTCATCCAGCACATACAGCTTGGCGTTACGGCTCATGACGAGGATCAGACAGACCTTTTCTTTATTGCCCTTAGAAAGGCTCTTTAACCGCTGATTCCTGTCGATCCCCAATCGGGAAATCATTTCAAATGCAAGATCAGTACGGAAATCCTCGTAAAAATCCGCAAACATCATCACGATCTGCTCTACCGTCATCCAGTTATTCAGATAGTTCATGTCGGGCAGGTAGCTGACGAGCTTCTTGGTATCCACACCGGGCTGCTTGCCGTCGATCAAAACCGTTCCGAAAGACGGCTGTAACAAGCCGTTAATGATCTTAATCAGTGTTGTTTTACCCGCGCCGTTCGGACCGAGAAGCCCGATGATCTTGCCGCTTACAACGGACAAGGAAAGCTGATTCAACGCCTTGACGGAACCATAGTCCATGCACAGGTTATCACATCTTAATAACTCACCCATAGCGAAACTCCTTTATGATTTCTATAATCTCCTTCTTATCGAGCCCGAGCGACTGCATATCGTTCAGATAGTTGATCGTTTTGGATCGGATCAGGCTCTGTAAAACATCGTTTGCAATACCGGTATTCTCGCTGACAAACCACCCGGAACCGCGTTTTGAGTAGATAACGCCCTGTTGCTCGAGCTGTTCAAAGGATTTTTGTACCGTATTCGGCGTTACACCGGCATGCAGTGCAACATCACGCACAGACATCAGCCTATCCCCTGCGCTGACCTCACCGGACGCGATGAATACACAGATTTTTTCGCAAATCTGCGGACAGATCGGTCTCTTCTTATCCAACCGCCAATCCATCTCGTTCCTCCTAACTGTATTATTGTATTACTACAGTAACACAGTTTTGCTTTTCTGTCAATAGGAATAACAAAATTGAAATAAAAAAACTTCCCTCAATAGGAAGCCAACAAAAAAGGAGCATGATACAGGATCATGCTCCTCCCCTATTCTGTGTTATCAATCGTTGGTGTAATTATCGAAGTAGCCCTGCACCAACACAACAGGCGTGCCCTTATCGCCGGAGCCGGAGGTCAGATCGCACAAAGAGCCGATCAGATCGGTCAGCTTTCTGGGAGTCGTGCCCTGAGAAGCCATATTGCCGACAAGGTTTGCATCCTTGGTCTTGATGCTCTCCGAGATCGCCGCTTTCAGCTCGTCACCGTGCAGATCCTTGAAGTCATTATCCGCAAGATACTTGAGCTTGAGCTCGTTGGGCGTGCCTACCAAGCCCGATGTATGCGCGGGAGATACGACAGGATCGGCGAGCTCCCATATCTTGCCCTGGGGATCCTTGAAGGCGCCATCGCCGTATACCATGACCTCAACATTCTTGCCGGTAGCGGATTTGATTTTCGCTTGGATAGCCTCAACCAGCGGCTGAGCGTTCTGCGGGAACAGCTTGACGGTATCTTCGGTAGACTTGTTGGAGCCCAGCAGACCGTAGTTCTCATTATAGCCCGAACCATCCACGGGCGCGTTCATGATATCATCCAGGCCAAGCACGATCTTCGCGCCCGCCTCCTTGAGGATGCGCTTGGTGCGCTTGCGGGTATGGATATCGCAGGTCAGCACGGTATCGGTGTAATCAAGAATGGTCTTGGGACGGTTGGCGAAGATGATCTCCACCTCTGCCCCACTCTCTTTGATCAGGTTGGCATAGTAATCGACATAGTCAACACCGGTGAACTCATGCTTATTGACGCCGAACAGCTCACGGTAACGCTCGAGGGTCAGCACATCGCTGTAGGGGTTCACGCCAGCCTCATCGATCTTGTCAATGGAAACCAGCTCATTGCCCACCTCGTCGGACGGATAAGACAGCATGAGGACGATTTTCTTGCAGCCCATGGCAATTCCGCGCAGGCAGATCGCAAAGCGGTTGCGGGACAGGATCGGGAAAATCACGCCAACAGTACCGCCTCCGAGCTTTGACTTGACGTCATCAGCGATATTCTGCACGGTAGCATAGTTGCCCTGCGCGCGCGCTACGATCGACTCGGTGACCGCGATCACGTCTTTGTCGCGCAGCGCAAAGCCCTCGCTCTCTGCGGCAGCCAGAACACTGTCGGTCACGATCGACGCAAGGTCATCCCCTGTACGGATGATCGGGCAGCGGATACCGCGGGATACGGTACCGACTAATCTTTCTTTACTCATCATATACGCTCCTTTAGCAATTTAATAAATTAAAGCCATAGAGTATTATAATAGTATCGATTGAAGTTTTAATTCGTATTTAGAATTATAGAAAGATTTAATTGTCAAACGAACACAGGGAGCACCAAAAAGGTACTCCCTGTGTTAATGGAGCAGATGATGTATGCTAGTTCTTTCTGTATCAGTTGATATCGCATTCGGAGCGACACCTCCTGTCACACGCTGCGCCTACGCTCTCCTTAAAAACAGTCCACAGGACTGTTTTTGCCTGCGGCACAGTCGCCTTCGATTCCCATCATCTGCTCTTTTCTTGTCAAACGAACACAGGGAGCACCAAAACGGTACTCCCTGTGTTAATGGAGCAGATGATGGGAATCGAACCCACACGGTCAGCTTGGAAGGCTGAAGTTCTACCACTAAACTACATCTGCATTTACTGAATGTATTATATCATATCAATTCCGTTTTGTCAATCGTAAAAGGCAAGGGAGGATCGCTGTCCTCCCCTACTCATATTTCATTTGCTAAAGACTAAGCGATTCAAAACAAAACTGCCAAAGCTTGCAAAACCCGCTTAAAGTCAATCAATGATTCTCGGGATTATCGATACGGTAGATCTCCTGGTTATCGATATCGATATTCGGGATCATGACCGGCTGGATGCCGCAATTGGCGGTGACGGTGGTGATCAGCGCCTTGGCGTACGGGAAGAGCGCTTTGAAGGTCTCGGTGTGGATCAGCTCCTTCTTCTCGCCCTCTTTATACGCGAAAATGCCGACGACAATCACATGGATCTTGAACGCCTCGGGATTCTCCTTGTCGTGCACCTCGATGTCAAAGGTGCCCTTTGCGACGTTCTTGTTGTTCGCGTACTGCACCTGATAAGAATACTTGTTGCCCAGAGAGATCTTGGTTCCGTTCTCCAGGGTGTTCGCGAATTCGATTTTATCTACTTTATATGCCTGTAAATTAACTACTGCCATCATAATTCTCCTTTTATTATCATGATAAAATACTTGATCATAAAACTATTGTATAACAGATTCCGCTGAATATTATAGCCTATTCCGCTGAAAAAGTCAAACAGGGCGTACAACCACAACTACAATGGTTATACGCCCCGGGCATTACTATTTTTAATCGTTGATTAAATCTTTACTCTTTTCTATAATCGTACCGTTTTTCGCATCGATATCATATTCGTATTCATATCCATTATAGTTGAATTCGATCTCGTACTTTTCAACGCCGTCATCAGTGTCAAGTTTTTCTTTTGTAAACTGAACCTGAGACGCTTCTAAACCGGCATCTTTGAGCGCGGTCGACTTAGCAGCTTCCATATCAATTTTGGAGTTATTCTGCTGAGCGGCAGCAACCGTAGCCTCCTGCGCAGGAGCAGTTGTTGCGGCGGGAGCGGCAGTAGCAGCCGGTGCGGGCGCCTCTGTGGCGGCAGGTGCACTCTGTTTTGCGGAGCATCCCGCAAAAACAACAGTCAAGATAACAGCTAATACAATAAAGATCCATTTTTTCATTTTCGTTCTCCTTTCAGTTATGTAAGAATTATCTAGTGAAATAAACCTAAACAGCCTCATTGACAAAGGAGCTTAGCCGGTAACTATGATAATTTACATGATCTAGGAAAATACAATTTTCCATCAATTGCAAGTGATGATCAGAAAATTCATTTATTTAGGAATTTCAATTCTGTTGACAAGCATATTTCATCCTGCAATTACAACAATAATTATCCATAAATATCCAAGAATAAAGGCCCAAAATATGTCTAATTTTTTTCAGTAAAAATTATTGCTTTTTAACAATAAATATAGTATAATAACACAATCAAAAGTATAAGTGTTAGTATGCTAAAACACAATATATTGTTGTTTTCAGCTGTCGCGCTTATGATCTTTGTTAGTAATAGAACTCAAAAAGGAGGATCCATATGAGTAAAGTTACAGGCTTAAACACGAGTAAAATTGAAAGAAAGTTTCCTGAATGGGCAAAGGTAGATCGCGAGATCAACGGTCTCAAGATCTACAACATGAATATTTTTGATAATATCATGACCTTCAATCAGGACAACCTCGACGGTGAAGCGATCCATTATTTCGGAACCTCGATCACCTACGGCCAGCTTCCCGGTCTGCGTGACGCGTATGCGCGCGGCTTGAAGATGGCAGGCGTCAAGGAAGGCGACGTCGTTACCCTCTGTCTGCCCGTCAGCATTGAAAACACCATGCTGCTCTTCGCGGTCAATTTCCTGAACGCGATCAGCAACAACGTCAACTTCTTATACCTCAAACACGATTTTGAAACCTACACCACCGAGAAGAATTCTCATATCATCGTAACGCTTGACGCTTTCCTGCCCTACTTTGTCGATCATCTGGAGGAAAGCTCCGTCGATACGGTCATCGTCATGAATCTCGACGATTTCCTCCCCGAGAAGCGCAAGGGTATGTTTATGGATACCTCTGAAATGCCCGAGAAGATGCAGGAGGTATTTAACGTTGATCAGATCATCAACTGCCTGACGAACCTCGACAAGGTCAAGGGCGTGAATTTCATCAAGCTTGACGAGCTGAGAAAAGCAGGCGAGCAGAGCGATATTCCGCTGCCCTACGGTCCTACCAACCTTGACAGAGATATCAGCTATTACTACACCAGCGGCACTACAGGCAAGCCCAAGTGCGTTGTCTATAAGGAATATTCTCTGAACGCATATGTTGAAATGCACGCAGGTCTTGACACCCAGAATGTTGTCGGCGAGCGTAATTTCCAGTGTATTCCGCTGACCCATATGACCGGTGAGCGCGTCTGTACCATTATGCCGCTCGCAAGAGGCGGTATCCTGGTACCGCAGCCGATCTACAATAATAAGACTTTTGCCCGCGATTTGGCGAAAACCAAGTGTAACTGCGTTGTTGCGACAGCCAGCTTCTATATGAAGGCAGTTAAGCAGGGCGTTCTGGGCCCCGACGCGCTCAAGCATATCACCCGTCCCGGCTCGGGCGGTGAGCCGATCACCAAGAGCTCCGTTGAAAAGGTCGACGCTTGGCTCCGCGCTAACGGCTGTAAGATCCGCTATTCTCTCGGCGGTGGCGCTTCCGAGGAAGGCGGTGTAACGCTGGTTACCTACTTCATGAATGAAGAAACCAAAACCAATGAGACCGGTCTGCCGCTTGAGCCGCACGTTCACGTCAAGCTGGTCGATGACGACGGCAACCTGATTACCGAAGATGAAGTTCTCGGTAATCTCCATGCTACCAGCCCCGCTGCCGCAGATCGTTACCTCGACAATCCCGAGGCGACCGCTGAGCGTTGGTACGTGGACGAGGAAGGCACTAAGTGGGGTGTTACGGGTGATATCGCCGTGCGCCATGCCGACGGCTCCTATAACATCTTAGGCAGAGCCTCCGATTCCTACATCAACGAGGATGGCGAAAGAGTTTATCTCTTCCAGATCGAATATTCGCTCGATCCCGAGGATCCGATCCTCGAGTGGGAGGTCAGTGCGTTCAAGAATGAGTGCGGCGGCTACGACGTTGTCGGTCAGATCATCCTTGATCCCAAGTGCAAGACACCGAAGAATGAGCTTGTTGATTACTTCTGCAAGAAGTATCACCTTGACGCCATCAAGTTTTATGATGAATTTGAGCTCGGTGAGATCACCAACAAGCGTGACTTTGTCCTCTTAGCTCACGACTACAAGGGCTATGCCGCTCCGTGTGACGAGAATCATCAC
>OCVV011317249.1_pt1 | contig 11820 bp, 10 predicted proteins | sample 1539721 | NCBI WGS metagenome assembly OCVV01 (sample SAMN02144230, study PRJEB22623) | gut metagenome | biome: sheep rumen | host: Ovis aries | place: New Zealand | reverse complement strand
CTCAAGAATGCGGGCCTCGAAGTTCTCTCTATTCGAGACGTGACGGGCATTCCGCACAATGGTTGCCGTCCTAAAAAGAAGAGAAGAATCTAATCCAAAGAGGTATCGCCAATGATGTGGAAATCACTTCAGATGCCGCGCAGCTTCCAGAAAGTTGAGACCGGCGAAGACGGCCGCTACGCCAAGTTTGTCGTAGAAGCCTTGGAACGTGGCTGGGGTATCACCCTCGGTAACGCCCTCCGCCGTACGCTTCTCTCCTCTCTGCAGGGTGCGGCTATTGTCTCCGTGAAAATCGAAGGCGTGGAAAAGGAATTTTCTACAATTCCGGGAGTCAAGGAAGATGTCACCGACATTATCCTGAACTTGAAGAGCCTCCGCGTGAAGCTCCTTTCCGACCACGACGAAACCCTTCACCTGGACATGTCCGGTGACGGCGAAGTCACGGCGAAGGACTTCATGGACAATCCGAACGTCGCCATTCTGACTCCGGATGTCCATATCGCGACATTGAACGGCAACGCTTCCTTGTCGATGGACGTGAAGATCTCTTGCGGTCGTGGCTATGTCACCGCCGACGAATTGAAGGACAAGGACGCTCCGATTGGCGTTATCGCCATGGACGCCAACTTCAACCCGGTGCAGAAGGTCGCTATGCACATCAGCGATACCCGCGTTGGACAGCGTACCGATTTCAACCGCCTGGAACTCGAAATTACGACTGACGGCTCCATCGATCCCGAAGACGCTCTCGCCTACGCTGCGAAGCTCCTCGTCGATCACCTGGAAATCTTCATCAACTTCGAAGGCGATCTCGAAAGCCCCGAAGAACTCGAAATGGATGAAGAACGTCAACGTATCGCGACGCTCCTGCGTACCCGCGTGGACGAACTCGAACTCTCTGTTCGTTCCAGCAACTGCCTCCGTATGGCCAACATCCATACCGTTGGCGAACTTGTACGCAACAAGGAAAACGATATGCTCAAATACAAGAACTTCGGCAGGAAGTCCTTGGTCGAACTTAACGAGGTATTGACCTCCATGGGCCTTTCCTTTGGCATGGACGTCGATGACTACTTGAAGGATTAAAAATGAGACACGGTGTAAAAAACAAGAAACTCGGTGTTAATTCCGAACACAAGCGTGCCATCCTCCGCGCCCTTACGACCTCCATCATCGGCAAGGGTATGGAAGCGGAACAGAGTGCCCGCTACGTGCGTACTACGCTTCACAAGGCCAAGTTGGTCCGTAGCAGCGTCGAACGCATGATTACCTATGCAAAGAAGGGTGACCTCTCTGCCCGTCGTGAAGCTGCCCGCTTCGTGATGGACCCGAAGGTCCTCCAGGATTTGTTCAACACGATCGGCCCGCGTTACGCATCCCGTAACGGTGGCTACACCCGCATCATCAAGCTCGGCCCGAACCGCGCTGGTGACGCTGCCGAAATGGCCCTCATCGGTCTCGTCGAAGACGAGATCGTCGTGAAGACCAAGAAGGCCTCCGAACCTGCCAAGGCTGACGCAGCCGTGGACATGGTCGAGGGTGAAAGCAAGTCCGCTAACTAAGGCTAAACGCTTTGTAGAAAGTCCGGCTAGTTCTCTGGCCGGACTTTTTTGTATATTATCTCCCATGTATGCTGTTTTAATATTGATTTTGGCGTCGGTATGTTTTTCCGCACCCCTTGACGATGATTTTTCATCGCCGACGACCCTGCCTACATTCCAGGGCCAGGAAGGAAGATTCCAGAGGACGAATATTGTTACTGAACCCATCCGTCTGGAAACAGCTATCGATTCTACGTATATTGTCGGTCCCGGTGACTATTTCGAAATTCTTTCGCCGAAGGGCTTCGACGTCGTGCAGGTTTCCCCGGAAGGCAACGTGTCTGTCCCGAGCTGCGGCATGGTCAATGTCGATAAGCTCCACCTGAACGAAGCCAAGGATTCCCTCAAGAAGCTGCTCGTGTCGAAGTATGACGAGCGCTACGTGCAGATTCAGCTGGTGCGCACCAGGAAGATGTCGGTTTCCGTTCTCGGGGCGGTGCAGTCTCCCGGACGTGCTACGGTGGAACAGCAGACCCACCTGAACGGAGTGATTGTCCTGGGTGGCGGGTTCATGCCCATGGCCGACAGGAAGAACATCAAGGTCGTCCGTGACAAGGACACGATTACCGTAAACTATATCGACTACGAGACGGAAGGCAAGGGCGAAGCGAACATCGAGCTGCGTGCAGGGGATGTCATCTATGTTCCCTATATCAAGTCGGAATCGACGATTTCCGTGGAAACCCCGGTGACGAACATGAGTGTCCCGTACGTGGAAGGCCGTACGCTCGGTGAATATCTCGACAAGACTCCCGGCGTCGCCGAGATAAAGTCCAAGTGGGTGAAGATCAAGAAACCGGACGGCTCTACCGAAACTTACGAGATAGAGAAGGCCCGCGACCTGCGCCTGGCTCCGGAGACCCATGTCGAGCTGTGGAACAAGGATCCCTTCGTTTACGTGGGCGGTGCCGTTGCCGCAGTGGGCAAGGCCCTCTATACTCCCGGCCTGCATGCTATCGACTATATCGCGTCTTCGGGCGTGACTATCATTACTGGCTCGTTTAGGCGTGTTACGCGTATCCGCGATGGCAAGCGTGAATCGATTGACCCGTACAAGGGAGAAATCCAGCCGGGCGACTATATCGAGATTCCGCGCAGCATCTACGAATCCGTGAAGGATGTGACCTTGTTCCTGGCTTCACTGCTGAGTGTTGTCGCGACGGCAATCATTATATCTACTTACTAGGTTTCCGATGGCATACTTCGATATATTCTGTTATTGCTTGAAGAGGAAGAAAGTCTTTCTTATTCCGGTCGTGGTGGCCCTGCTGTGCTTCGTGCTCGCCTGGGTGATGCCGCCTATCTATACGACGGAGATCAGGCTCCAGATCGATGCTTCTTCGAGCGAGATGGGTAGCTTTGGCGCCGTGTCGTCCATGCTCAAGTCTTCTGCCGGCGGCCTTTCGAACGGAAGTATCGCGTCGCTGCTCGGTTCGCAGAATACCATCAAGCCTTCGGACCTGTACCTCGAAATCCTTTCGGGCCGCGAAGTGGCCCTCAGCACCATCCACAAGTTCCGCCTCGATACGCTCTACAAGAAAAAGGCCGACGAGCTTTCCCTGAAGCGCTTCAACAAGGACGTGATGATCGGTGAAGATGCGAGCGGCATCATCAGCTGTGCATTCGAGGCCAAGAACAAGGTGATGGCGCGCGATATCGTGCGCTACATGGTGGACATCTCTAACGAGCGCTACCTGAAGCTGCAAAAAGAACGCCTGCAGTATTCCATTCAGTACCTCAAGTCGCAGGAACGCGAACTCATGGACAGCGTGAGGTCCATCAGTGACGAACTGGTCCGCTTCTACAGGGACAACAACCTGGTGAACCTGGAAGCCCAAACGGAACTGACCGTGAAGGCGCTTGCCGGTTACGAGGCCCAGATAAACAACTACAAGCTTTCGGAACAGGTGCAGGGCAAGAACAACGCCGACGCGAACGAAATGCGCAAGAAGCGCCTGCTGCTCGAACGCAAGTTCAGGGAACTCCGCGGCAAGTACGATTCGAACTATGTCCCGACCGAGAAGTCCCTGTACCTGAATTCGGACTGGGCTTCGGAAAAGACCTTGTACCAGGAGCAGCGTGCCGCCGACCTCAAGCGCTTCACCACGCTCCTGGAATTCGTGTCCACCGAGAAGATGAACACGGAGTCGCAGAGCCTCAAGAACCAGCCTGTCATCCAGATTGTGCAGGATGCGTATTTGCCGGACTGGAAGACCCGCCCGAAGAGGGCCGTCTGGGCCATTGCCGGTTTCATTGGTTCTTTCGTGCTGACGCTCTTCTTCGTGGTCTACCATGGCATAAGTACGGGAGCGATTGCCAACTGCGGCGAAGCACGCCAGAAATTGGAGCAGATCAAGGCGTCAATGCGTAAATGATTCCCAAATTCGTCATTCTCATCCTGTTGCCGATATTGCTGACGGTAGTCTACCTGGGCTCTGCCGATGAGAATATTGTGGGATTAATCGCGCTTGCGCTCATGATGGTGAGCTTTTTCTGCACGATTGTCGTGAAGTCCCATGTTTTTGGGGCGCTGTTCCTGATTGTCGCCCTCCACTGGTTCCAGCTGGAGGGAATTTCTCATTCCATATACCTGATGTTTGTCGCGGTGACGTGCTACGCGCTGTACATGACGCGCATGGGCGACCAGAAGGTGGACCGTCTGTGGCTGCTGCTGGCGGCAAGCCAGTTCGGCTATATGGCGCTGGTTTTCTTGGCCCGCCCCTACACGATGATGATGATTTTCTTTTTCGTGATGGCGACCGGGCTGGTGTTTTTCCTGGGCTGCGGACTTATCCGGTGGACGTCTTCGATGGTGCAGAAAGTCATCACGGCGCATCTCGTGTTCATGTGCATCTGGGCGTTTATCGAGAGGGCGGTGTCGTTCCAGTTGCGCGTAGAAGGCCCTTCCCTCAGCTCGACGAACTTTGCCGTGCTCCTCGCGGTCTCTTGGACCATCTGGTTCATGAACGGCTGGATAAGCAAGAAGACGAACCCGGTATGGCTCGGCGTGATTTCTGTCCTGGTGTTTATTTCTATCGTGCTCAGCGGAACCCGCATGGGCATTATCGGCATGGGTCTCGGCTCCATGCTTACGGTGCTTGCCAAGCTGATGATGAACCAGCGTGAACGCGTTCTGAGCATGTTGTTCAAGTTCGCGATCCTTTCGGGAATCCTGGCCATCTTGGCGATAGGGCTGTGGAGTATTCTGCCCGACGACATGTTCCTGAAACAGGGAATGAACACTTTTGTGAGCGGCAGGCTGGACGCGAGTTCCATGGGACGCATTGCCGCCTGGTATACGGCGGGGACTATCATAAAGTCGCACACGCTGTGGGGCGTGGGCCCCGGAAACTTCCTTGCCTATAACGTGGAATTCCTGGCTCGCTACAACATGTTGCCTATCGTGCAGACGCTGCCCCGTCTGGGCCACGCCCATAACCTCGCCCTGATGGTTCTTTCGGAACACGGCTTTATCGGTTTCACGTTCCTCTCGATGGTCTGCGTGACCTGCGCCGCGAAACTGCTGCGCTATATCCGTTACACGTGGGACGGCTTTGGCCTCGCCCTGCTGGGCGGCGGCATCGTGATGCTGTTCCTCGGTGTCTTTGACGTGTTCCCGCTGTTCCCCTCGTCGCTCGGATGGGGCGCCTGGTACATGGGCGTGCTGTTCTCGTTGGGCAAGGAGAGCCGCGTATGAGAATCGCGCTGCTTTCGACGGTTTTTATCGGCGAATACGGCGTGACCCGCATTCTCGAGAACCAGTTGCCGTACCTGCTGGCAGATGGCCACCAGGTGGACTTGTACGCCTGCGATCTGGACCGCAGCCTGGTGCCGGCCGGCGTGCGCGCCGTGCGCGTGCCGACGCATTTTAGGGGCGTGGCGCTTGCGCTGAAGGCGGGGAACTACGACGTGGTTGTCGCCTGTACGGACCCGTTCTACAAGATTGTCGCCGACCTGAAACTGGACGCCGTGACGGTCGCCTACGAGCACGGCTATATTCCCGCGGAGCTCACGATTCCCGAAGAACGGGAACAGCACCGCAAGATGGTGGAGGCCCGTATAGGCGAAATCTACCCTGCGTTTACGGCTGTGGTGACGATAAGCCGCTATGCGGCGGAATATATCGGCTGGCCTGCCGCCAGGGTACTTTATAACGGCGGCGACCATTTCGCGAAGCTTTTGCCGGCAGGAAGCCTGGTGGCCCACGAGGGTCCTGTGCGCGTGCTGATGGTGACGCGTTACCGCACTACGGAATGGCTCTACAAGGGTCTTGACGATTTGTGCCGGCTCAAGAAGGACTTGGGCGATAGCTACGAAGTCACGGTCGTGGGCGGCGGTGATGCTGTGACATGCGCGAAACTTACGGCGGCAGGCGTCGCCGCCCGTGCCGCCATCAGCGATTCCAGGAAGATGGCGGAGCTGTATGCCGACTGCGATGTGCTCGTGAGCTTTTCCAAGTGCGAGAACTTCAACCTGCCCCTTGTGGAGGCGGGCTTTGCGCACAGGCCGGCGCTTGCGCTGGCTGTCTGCGCGCATCCGGAAGTGACGCCGTTCGTTTTCGAATCGTACGAAGGCATTCGCGATTACCTGAAGAACGCGACGCGCGAGACTCTCGACGCCGATGGCGAGAAGATGTTCCAGTTTGTGGAAAAGCGGTTCCGCTCCGAAGAAAACGGCAAGGGCTTTGCCGCGCTTTTGCGGGAACTCTGCCCGAATCCTGCCGGCAAGCGCGCCGGTTGCGTCTTGGGACTGTATCACGCATTCTGGGACTTGCGAGACTTTGTCCGTAACCGTATTTACCGGAAACTGCGGAGGCGCTGATGCGTGCGGATTCGTTGCTCGTGAATGTCGGCATGAACGGTGCCGCCCAGGGCCTAGGCAAGCTTGTGCGTTTCGTGGTGACGAGTATCGCGTTGCTGCGGTTCGGTTCGGCATCGTGGGGCGAGGTCGTATTTGCGCTCACGCTCGTCACGTACCTGAACTTTGTCCTGGATTTCGGACTGTCTTCGCTTGCCTTGATCGAACACCCCGACGACGTGAAGATGGACCGCAAGCTGTTCGTGGCCATGGGCTACATGCGCGGTGCCGTGCTGCTCGCCATGGCGGCAGTCGGGGCGGTGGCGTTTTTCTCGATGGACCTTGCCGGCGGGTTCGTGTTGAAGGTGTACCTGCTGCAGGTATTCTTGCGGCCTGCGAATCTCGACTGGTGGCTTTCGCGTAAGGGCTATGCGGGTATCAATCCCGTAGTGCAGTTCTTTAGGCAGTGCCTGGTCCTCGGCATGCTTTGGTTCGCGGGTATCTCTTCTATCGAAATGTTCGCGGCCATCGATATCGGTTCGGAAGTGCTCGCGACGGCCGCCCTGTGGGTGCTGGGGCCCAAGCGCAAGTTTTCGGTGGCGCCTCCGTCGCGTGCGGAATGGAAGGACGCCTGGAGCTGCTACCGCAGTTCGTTCATCCTGTTTTTCTCGTCTTCGCTACTGCTGCTGCACCAGAACGTGGATATCTTCTTCTTGAAGTATTTCTGCGGCAACAGCGCGGTGGGCATTTACGATTACTGTTTCCGCTATGCGATGTTCGTGTTCGTGCTGGGCGGCGCGCTCAGCGTCCCGCTACGGCGGCAGCTGGCCCGCCTGCTGGAATTCGGGCGGCACGAGGACAGCGCTTCGCTGGTGCAGTCTTCGCACAAGATTCTGGGCGTCATGAGCGCGATGTTCCTCTTGGGGACTATCGCCTTTTCGGAAAAGTTCTTCACGAAGGTGATTCCTGTCGACGTGGACTTGCCCGCTGCGAAGGTGATGATCCTTTTCGCCTGCTGGCTCGTAGTTTCGTTCTATTCGGTGCCGTGGAGCGAATGGCTCATCTCGCAGTCGCGTAAGGACTACCTGAAGCTCGCCGTTGTCGCGGGCGTGGTGAACGTGGTTTCCAACGTGTCCCTGGTTCCGGAGCTGGGCGTTCTCGGTGCGGCCCTGGCAAAAATTTGTTCGGAGTCCGGCATATTCCTGTTCTTGCTTACCCGCGTGACTCCCGCCATGCGCAGGCAGTTCGTCAAGGTGACGGCGATACACTTGCTGATGCTCCCTTGCGTCGTGTGTTTCTGGTATACGGGCGCTGTCCCCTGGTGGGGCCTGGTGGCGACGTTTGTGGCGCTACTGTTGATAATTGGTGTATTCAAGTACGTGTCGAAAAAAGATTTGGGCATATTGGCCCGGAATTGACTTTTTCGTTTTGGGACACTACTGTCGCCGACCGAATTTTTCTAAATTTGGGTGCGGAAACGCGAGAGTGGCGGAATTGGCAGACGCGCCAGACTTAGGATCTGGTACTTAGGTGTGTGGGTTCGACTCCCACCCCTCGCAGAAATTTTTTAACCAAAAAAGCATATCGGAGTTTTTGTATGTCCGTTGAAATCAAAGAGACCAGCGCCACGCTGCGCACCCTCGACGTCACAATCCCCCAGGAGGACCTTAAGGCTCCTTTTGAAAAGAAGCTTGCCCAGTATAAGAAGCAGGTTGCCCTGAAGGGCTTCCGCCAGGGCATGGTTCCGAAGGCCATGATCCTGAAGCAGTTCGGTGACACCATCCGCCACGAAGTCGTGAACGAGACGGTCGACAAGGTCATCAACGAAGAACTGAAGAAGGCGGGCATTCTTCCGGTTGGCCCCCTCAAGGTGACCGATTTCAAGGATGACAAGGAAACCAGCGTCAAGCTGACCGTCGAAGTCGAAATTGACCCCGAAATCGATATCAAGGGCTATGCCGACACGGGCGTGACCGTTCCGGATACCGCAGTGCACGAAGAAGAAATCCAGGACGAACTGAACCGCATGATCCAGATGTGGAGCCGCGACGAACACGTGGACCGCGCTGCCGGCAAGGGCGACGTGGTGGTCGGCAACTACATCGAAGTCGTTATCGACGGCGAAAAGCAGACGCTCCCCGAAAACAAGGAATTCCGCAGCCTGCTCGGCGAATCCGCCAGCCCGGGATTTGACCAGGGCCTCATGGGCGTCAAGGCCGGTGACAAGAAGGAAATCAACTTCCAGTACCCGGATGACCACAAGGACGAACGCTACCGTGGCAAGACCGCCCAGTTCAACGTGGAAATCACCGACGTGCGTGAAATCGTTCCGCCGACCTTCGACGAAGAATTCTGCAAGCAGATCGGCGTCAAGGACGAAGCCGACCTGAAGAACAACATTGCCGAAAGCCTTGCCAACCGCAAGCGCGACGCCGCCAAGACGAAGGCTGTCGACGAAGCTATCGACAAGCTCATCGAAAGCAACCCGTTCGACGTGCCGCATGCCCGCGTGGTGGATCTCATCAAGTGGTCCATCAACCGCAACGTGCAGGATCCCAAGGATGCCGTGGAACCGACGGAAGAACAGATCAACAGCCTCTCCGCCGAAGCTATCCGCGAAATCAAGAAGCACCGCATTTTGGACTTCGTCGCCACCAAGGAAAAGCTCAAGGCTACGCAGGAATCCGTGGACGAACGCCTCAAGCTCATGGCCCAGGCCTACCAGGTGGATTTCGAAACCCTCAAGGGTCATTTCCGCCAGTCCGGCCGTATCAACGGCCTGCGCGAAGAACTGCGCATTCAGTTGGCTGCTGACTTCATCGTCGGCATCCGTCCGGCTACCGAATCCAAGTAAAGAGGTCTTGTAAATGATCATCCCTACCGTCATAGAGAATACCGGTCGCGGTGAGCGCGCTTACGATATCTATTCCCGTCTCCTCAAGGAACGCATTATCTTCTTGGGTACGCCCATCAACGACGAAGTGGCGAACAACGTCATGGCGCAGTTGATATTCCTGGAATACGAGAATCCGGAAAAGGATATCACGCTCTACATCAACAGCCCCGGTGGTTACGTGTCGGCAGGGCTTGCCATTTACGATACCATGCAGCACGTGCGCCCGAACATCGCGACCATCTGCATCGGCAGTTGCGCCTCGATGGCCGCGGTCCTCCTGGCCGCCGGCACCAAGGGCAAGCGCTATGCGCTCCCGCATTCCCGCATTATGCTGCACCAGCCGTCTGGCGCGGCCACCGGCCAGTCTACCGATATCCAGATTACGGCGAAGGAAATCGTGCGTACCAAGGATACCCTGACCGAGATTGTTGCGAAGCATACGGGCAAGTCTATCGACGAAGTCCGCGAAAAGACGGATCGCGATTTTTACATGGGTCCTGAAGAAGCCAAGGCCTTCGGTGTTATCGACGAGGTTTTCGTTCCGCGTAAAGAGGGCGTTTAATGTATCGTAGCGGGAAAAATCATCCTGTCGTGACTTGCAGTTTTTGCGGCAAGCCGGCGGAACAGGTCGAAAAGATGATTACGGGTGCGGGAGTCCACATCTGCAGTGATTGCGTCTCCATGTGCTACCGTATCATCGAAGAGGACAAGTCCCGCGCGATGAAGGAAAAGGCCGCAGCCGAGCTCGCCTCGCAGAAGCCGCTCCCGCTGCCGTCCGAAATCAAGGCCCATCTGGACGAATTCGTGATTGGCCAGGACCAGGCCAAGACGGCCCTCTCGGTGGCCGTGTACAACCATTACAAGCGCCTGCGCTACAGGCAGACCCACAACTCGAAAGACGACGTGGATGTCGAGAAGTCGAACCTGCTGCTGGTCGGCCCGACCGGTTCCGGCAAGACGCTCCTGGCGCAGACGATGGCACGATTCCTGGATGTCCCGTTTACCATTGCCGACGCGACGGTGCTTACCGAGGCGGGCTATGTGGGCGAAGACGTGGACAGCATTATCGTGCGCCTATTGCAGGCTGCCGATTACGACGTGGCCAAGGCGGAACGCGGTATCATCTTTGTCGATGAAATCGACAAGATTGCAAGGAAGACGGCGAACCCTTCCATCACGCGCGACGTGAGTGGCGAAGGCGTACAGCAGGGCCTGTTGAAACTTTTGGAAGGCACTGTCGCCGCCGTTCCGCCGAAGGGCGGGCGCAAGCATCCGGAACAGCCGCTGGTTCAGGTGAATACGAAGAACATCCTGTTCATTTGCGGGGGTGCGTTCGAAACGCTCGACAAGATAATCGCCCAGCGCGTGAACAAGGGCGGAATGGGCTTCGGTGCCGACATCCGCAGCGAAAAGGACAATACGCTGAGCGAACTGTTCAGGCAACTCGAACCCGATGACCTTATCAAGTTCGGACTCATTCCCGAAATTGTCGGACGCTTGCCGATCGCCGTGGCGCTCGAGGAACTGGACGAAGACGCGATGCTCAATATCTTGACGCAGCCGAAGAACGCCCTCGTGAAACAGTTCAAGAGCCTCTTCGCGATGGATGGTATCGAGCTCGAATTCGAGGAAGAGGCCCTCAAGGAAATCGTGCGTGAGACCATGAGCCGAAAGACTGGCGCCCGCGGGCTCCGTTCCGTTGTGGAAAAGGCCTTGCAGAAGGCGATGTTCGAAATGCCCGGTTCCGGCGCAAAGAAACTCCTGGTTACGGCCGAGATGGTGAAGAACGGGCTGGGTCCCGTGACCATTTCGTCCGAAAAGAAATCCCGGAAAAAAGCCGGGAAAAACGTCGCATAAGAACGCTTTTTTTAAAAAACCGGGAGCAAATCCCGTTTTTTTTGTGATTGTTGACAAGTATGTCCACGTAGACGGATTTTCTTGGGCACTATTTCGTTTTTCGGATATATTTTTATTTGGAGGCAGCTTCCCGAGAAGCGGCCAAAGGTGGTGCTTATGGTTTTTGCGAAGATTCTCGCTGGCGCGGCTTTCGGTTCCGTGCTGGCGTTTTCCCCGGCCCTTGCCGCTATCGACATTACCGTCGATACCCAGAAGGGCGTGAAGAAGATTTCCCCTTACCTGTATGGCCGCAACATCGACAAGGTGAGCGACACCAAGGCCGAAAGCGACTCCACCGAAGAGGCGTTTATCGCGCAGATGCTCGAGGCGGGCATCCACTTTTTACGCGCGAACAACGGCAACAACGCCACGCGCTACAACTGGCGCCACAAAATGACGGTCCACCCCGACTGGTTCAACAACGTTTACGAGCACGACTGGGACATCACTGCGAAAAAAGTGCTCGACAAGATGCCGGGTGTCGACGCGATGTACGCTTTCCAGCTCACGGGTTACGCGGCAAGTTCCACCGCATACAACTTCCCGGACTGGAACTGGAAACAGGAACACGGCTCTTATCCGTCACGAGCGTTCGACCTTGCAGGCGGCGGCGAAGTTTCCGACGATGGC
>OCVV011319488.1_pt1 | contig 11824 bp, 11 predicted proteins | sample 1539721 | NCBI WGS metagenome assembly OCVV01 (sample SAMN02144230, study PRJEB22623) | gut metagenome | biome: sheep rumen | host: Ovis aries | place: New Zealand | reverse complement strand
TTGCCTATAGTACAAATTATCTATTTTCCCAAATCAAGATTTATGTAATTTTGGGAAATAGATTTTTATTTTGCCGACATCAGCAGAGCCTGATACCACTCATTCTTCTTGACTCTACTCATCCCCTTGCCGCAGATAAAGTCGATAAGCCACGCCTTGCTTGTTACCCTATTTATACATAATTATTATAACACAAATTCTTCCAAAAATCAAGTACTTTCTTCAATCCCCGAGGAGGTTGATCTGCTCTGTAAATCCCCGAAAAGCTTTTCCTCAGACTATTTTCATTTCAAATTTGTCCTTCAGCACAGCATCGGGTACTGCGGTCGGATAATTTCCCGAAAAGCAGGCGCTGCAGAAGCCCTCATGTCCGACAAGCTCCGAAAGCCTGTCAATCGGCAGATACCCAAGGCTGTCAGCTCCGATTTTCTCAGCAATCTGCTCAGAAGTAAGATGATTTGCGATAAGCCCCTTCTCGGAATCAATATCTGTGCCGTAATAGCAAGGGTGCAGGAATGCAGGCGCACACACACGAAAGTGTATCTCCTTTGCACCTGCCTGACGCAGAAGCGAAACTATCCTTGCTCCTGTTGTACCCCTGACGATAGAATCGTCCACAAGCACAATGCGCCTGCCACTTACAACAGGCTCTATCGCAGAGAGCTTTATGCGCACCTTGTCTGTCCGCACCGACTGCCCGGGTGCTATGAATGTGCGGGCTATGTACTTGTTTTTGATAAGCCCCATTTCATAGGTCAGACCTGAGCCCTGTGCATAGCCCAGCGCCGCATCAAGCCCCGAATCGGGAACACCGATAACTATATCCGCATCGGCAGGACAGCTTTCGGCAAGGATATGTCCTGCACGCACTCTTGCCTCGTGAACGCTCACTCCGTCAATTACAGAGTCAGGTCTTGCAAAGTAAATGTACTCAAAAATGCAGGTTCTGCGCTCTCTTGTGCCGCAGTGCTGACGAAGAGACTTTACCCCCTCTTTTGAAAAGAGGAGTATCTCCCCCGGCTCTATGTCACGCTCAAAGACTGCACCTACTGCTGTCAGAGCACAGCTTTCCGAGGCAACCGCATAACCGCCGTCAGGCAGCCTGCCGAAGCATAATGGTCTCATACCGAGGGGGTCTCGGGCAGCAATAAGCTTTGAGGGCGACATCAGCACCAGTGAGTATGCACCCTCGATAATGCCCATTGTGTTCATAAGAGCCTGCTCAATGGAGGGTGTAACAAGGCGCTGTTTGGTGATTATATAGGCGATAGTTTCCGTATCTGAGGTGGTGTGAAAAATAGCTCCCGAAAGTTCGAGCGTCTTTCTCAGCTCCGCCGCATTGGTAAGGTTGCCGTTATGTGCAAGGGCCATTCTGCCCTTCATGTGATTTACTACTATCGGCTGACAGTTGCGCCTGTCATTGCCGCCTGTTGTCGAGTAACGCACATGACCTACGGCCATATTGCCCTTTGGCATTGAAGCCAAGGTCTGAGTGTCAAACACCTCACCAACCAGTCCCAAATCTTTATGCGCCGAGATGACACCGTTATCGCAGACGGCAATGCCGCAACTCTCCTGCCCCCTGTGCTGAAGAGCATAAAGCCCATAATAAACACTCTCGGCAAGCGCCTCATTCTTCTCCGACCGGATACCGAAAACACCGCATTCCTCACGCAGACCACTCATACTTGATCCCTCTTTCAGAAAAAATAAAAAGACAATGACGCCTTGTACAGACATCATTGCCTTAAGCTTATTATACACCACTCGTTTGTAATTGTCAATAACATTTCAGCACTTGACAAAGAACAGCGTTCGTAGTATAATAAAAATATAGTAATGAGCAAGGGCGTTCATTCAGCTGTAAGGCTGAGTGCGCCCTTTTTTGTTTGGAGGTACCTTTATGAGCTACACAGCACAGGAAATAATGGATTATTGCAGAGAGGAAGAGGTGCAGTTTATCCGCCTTGCCTTCTGCGATGCTTACGGCACTCAGAAAAACATCTCTATCCGCCCTGCCGAGCTCAGGCGTGCCTTTGAACAGGGCATAGGCTTTGACGCTTCAGCCGTAAGGGGCTTTGCGAACGAGTCACGCTCTGACCTTCTGCTGTTCCCCGACCCGTCTACTCTGTCGGTGCTGCCATGGAGAGCCGAGAACGGAAGCGTTGTAAGAATGTTCTGCTCTATATGTAAGCCAAATGGCAGTATCTTCGAGTGCGACACGAGAAGCCTGCTCAAAAAAGCTGTCGATGAGGCAAAGGCAGAGGGTCTGGAGTTTTCATTCGGCTCGGAGCTTGAATTTTATCTCTTCAAGCGAGACATCAATGACGAGCCCACCACCGAGCCCTATGACAAGGCAGGCTATATGGACATCGCACCCGATGACAAGGGCGAGAACATCAGAAGGCAGATATGCCTGACGCTTGAACGCATGGGCATATCTACAGAGAGCTCTCACCACGAAGAAGGCCCGGGCCAGAACGAGATAGACTTCCACTATGCCGATGCACTGCGTGCCGCTGACGAGGCTATGGCATTCAGAAGCGTTGTAAAGGCGGTAGCTCACGAGAACGGTCTCTTTGCCGATTTCTCACCAAAGCCCCTTGCCGATAAGCCGGGCAACGGCTATCACATTAATCTGTCGGTGAAGAATGATGAGCACCATGTTAAGCTTCCTGCCGTTATTGCAGGAATACTTGAGCATATCAAAGGAATGACAGTGTTCCTTGACCCGACCGAGGAAAGCTACAGACGCTTTGGTATAAACAAAGCGCCTAAGTATATTTCGTGGTCAAGCGAGAACCGTTCTCAGCTTGTGCGTATTCCTGCCGCAGCAGGCGAATACAGACGTGCGGAGCTTCGCTCTCCCGACCCGACTGCTAATCCGTATCTTGCGTTCACTCTGCTTATCTATGCAGGACTTTACGGCTATAAAAACGGGCTCTATCTGCCGCCTGTTTCGGATATTGACCTTCTGTCGGCAGACAACGCTGTGGCCGAAGGCTATGAAAAGCTCCCTCAGTCGCTTTCAGAGGCGAAGCTCTGCGCAAGGGAGAATACATTTATCAAAGAGCATCTGCCGCAGCGTATCATTGACATATACTGCGGTTAAAGGAGGGCGCTTATGGAGCTGAAACAAAGGCATTACAGCGTTCTGACCGTATCGGCACAGCCTAAGTTCAATGAATCGCTGAGTGCCCTTATAACAGAGCGCCGACGATATGAGCCGGAGCTGGAAGAAAGTATCAGCGGTGCGAAAAGACGTCTGCTTGAACGAAATTTTGACTTTATAATCATAAACGCTCCCCTGCCCGACAATGACGGTGTGCATCTTGCGATAGAGCGCTCCTCAAAAAGCGGCTGTGCGGTACTGCTGCTGGTGGCAAGAGATTACTATGAGCGTGTGTTTGAAAAGGTCTGTCCCTACGGGGTGTATACGCTTGCAAAGCCCTCTCCGAGACAGCTTGTAACTCAGGCTTTTGACTGGCTTGAAAGCACAAGAGAGCGCCTTATGAGCCTGGAGAAAAGGTCTGCAACACTTGAGGATAAAATGCAGGAAATACGTCTCGTTAATAAAGCTAAATGGCTCATAATAGAAAAGGAGAGCATGAGCGAGGAAGACGCTCACCACCTGATTGAAAAGCTGGCAATGGATAAGTGTGTTCCAAAGCGCACCATAGCCGAGCAGATAATCAGGCACGGCGGAATTTGACAACTTCTACATACTTCCATATCCTGAAAAGCCGAAGCCCCCTAAGGAGCTTCGGCTTTTCCTATGCTCTGTCTATGACTGACATATAGCTTTATGTAAGGAATTATGTATCGACGGTATCCTGCAGGGCATCAAAGCCTTCCTCGCCTGTCCTTACCTTGATGACATTCTCAACATCATAGATAAAAATCTTTCCGTCACCGTAATGTCCTGTATAGAGAGCCTTCTTTGCTGTTTCGACTACACTTCTCACAGGTATCTTGCTGACAACTATATCAACCTGAACCTTCGGCATGAAGTTTATCTCAACAGGTACACCACGATAGTATTCGGGCTTGCTCTTCTGATTTCCGAAGCCCATAACGTGCGATACAGTCATACCTGTGATACCAAGCTTCGTCATGGAGTTTTTAAGCTTATCAAGCTTTGCCTCCTTGCAGATGATCTCTATCTTAGTAAGCTTTGGCACGCCATCGGGAGCAAGACTTTCAAGTCTCTTGACGGGTACTGCCTCAGCCTCGGGAGTGTCTCCGCTGACAACAGATGCATCGTTGTACTCTTCATAAGTAGTGTACTTGTGAACTGAGGGCATAAAATCGGGATAAGCACTCGGCAGACCATGCTCTGTAATATCAAGACCTAGTATCTCTTCCTCGGCTGTTGTGCGAAGGCCATTTGTCGCCTTGATAATAGCAAAGGTTATTATCATCATCACAGCGGCATAAGCTGCAACACTTCCGAAGCCTGCAAGCTGCAGTCCGAGCTGCTTGAAGCTGCCTGTGTAGAACAGTCCTTTCAGACCTGCGGGAGCATCAGGATTTGCAAGCAGACCAACTGCGACAGTTCCCCAGATACCGTTCGCCATGTGAACACCTACGGCACCTACAGGGTCATCAATGTGAAGCTTCAGGTCTATAAACTCAACTACCCATACTACAAGCAGTCCCGATACAAGACCAACAACTGCCGTACCTATCGCATCATAGGCATCCGTTCCTGCGGTAACACCTACAAGTCCTGCGAGCGATGCGTTCAGGCACATTGAAACATCGGGCTTGCCGTTTCTTATCCATGTGTAGATCATTGTGACAACTGTTGCAACAGAGGGCGCTATAGTTGTTGTAAGGAAGATAGATGCAAGCTCAGAAACTGTTGTTGCAGCTGCACCGTTAAAGCCGTACCAGCCGAGCCACAGAATAAAAACTCCGAGAGCGCCAAGCGTAATGGAATGACCCGGGATAGCGTTTACCTTGATGACCCTGCCGTTCTCGTCACGCTCATATTTGCCAAGACGAGGTCCTACGAAGATCGCACCGATAAGGGCAGCTATACCGCCGACCATGTGAATAGCACATGAGCCTGCATAGTCATGGAAGCCTATCTGCGAGAGCCAGCCGCCTCCCCAGATCCAGTGAGCTTCGATAGGGTAAACTATCAGGGAGATAACTCCCGAATAAATACAGTAGCTTGAAAACTTAGTTCTTCCAGCCATTGAGCCCGAAACGATAGTAGCTGTAGTCGCACAGAACACAAGGTTGAACACAAATGTCGATGCGCCCGTAAAGCTGCCGTCAGCAGGGCTTGCGATGAACTCCTTGAAGTTTGTGAACAGATCCATGTTCGGCAGACCTATCAGCCCGAAGAGGGTGTCCTCACCCATCATAAGGGTGTAGCCCAGAAGCGAGAACACGATAGTTCCGATACAGAAGTCCATAAGGTTTTTCATTATAATGTTTCCTGCATTCTTTGCACGTGTGAAGCCTGTCTCCACCATTGCAAAGCCTGCCTGCATCCAGAATACAAGTGCGGCTCCTATCAGAAACCAAAATTCAACTGTCATATAAATTCCTTCTTTCCTTGATTAGTTTTCGCTTTTAATGAGTGCCCCTCATGGCAACCGCCCCCTGTTCACGAAAAAAGCCCGCAGAGATTTTCTGCGGACATCATTGCTCAAAATGGATATAAAACAAAACAGACAGGGAAGCTTTACGGCTCCCTTGCCTGTTGTCTGCATTATACACTGTTTTGACTTGAATGTCAAGAGGTTTTTGCAAAATTTGCATTTTTATATTATCAAACTTGCAAAATTCGGGCTATTTTTAGTTAAAACTATCTAATTATGAATTTTCTGTATATCAAATCTTGCATGGCTATATTGTGTTTTTTTCTTTTGAGCTTCTTGCAGCACGAAAGCCGATAAATTTCCGACATTAACCCTCAAAATGACGTATATACGAGCTTTGTTAATATTTTATTCATTGACATTTCTACGCTCTTGTGCTAGATTTTTATCAGGCGATGGGGCTGTTCTACCAAAGGGTGGAACAGCCCTGTTTTTATGTTCGGAGGTGAGAGCGTGCAGTACAAGGTCCTGGTAGTTGACAATTCAAACTACGATCTGAGACACTACAGCAGTATGTCTGTATTTGAGGAATGCGGCTTTGAAATGTGCTCTCACACCTCCGAGCCGACAAAGGCTATCAGTGCCGCCGCTGATAATGAGTGCGACCTGATTCTGTGCATAAACAGACCATCGGCGGTGATAGCGGCGGAGCTTCTGAAAAGAACTTCTATGGCAGGCATACGTATTCCGACCCTTGTTATCAGTCAGGTAAATGCTTCAAATGATATGCGTGAGTGTTTTCTTCTCGGTGCTGTTGACTACCTGATCGAGCCTGTTATGGACGATGATATACGCTCGGCACTCATAAGGGCTCAGAAGGCTATCGGCAAAAAGATAATGGCCAAGGAATATGAGCGTGCTATGGGAAAGGCGCTATCTGCCATTCCCGCTGTGCCGAAAAATGAAAGCTTCACAGCTAAGCTCAGAGAGCTTCTTGAAAAAACTCAGGGCAGTGCCCTGACTGTTGAGGCTGCCGCCGACTACTTCAGCTTTAACCCCGACTATTTCGGACGCTATTTCAAGCAGCGTACAGGTATCCCGTTCAGTGAGTTCTACAAAAAGCTCACTATGGACTATGCAGGACAGCTGCTTGCATCGGGACACTACAAAGTTCACGAGGTCAGCGATATGCTGGGCTTCGCCTCACCCGACTATTTTACAAGGGTGTTCAAAAAGGTTACGGGAAAGCTTCCGTCAAGCCTTCGTCGGTAAGCTGCCGAAACGCCTTATGACACGCTTTGCAGCGTCAGCCTTAGGTATGCACTTATCCATTGAGAGCTTTTGCAGGTACTTGTGAGCCTGCTCCTCGCTCATTTCACAGTGCTCTATCAGCAGAGCCTTTGCCCGACTGATAAGCTCCTTTTCTCCGATATTTACAGACATCATCATAACCACTCCCCCGAATGACAATTATAGAAAATGCGCTCGCTTTTTGTCAATCGGGTAAAACGGCAAATGTCTGAAATTTAATGTATAAGATATGAAAATAAACGCAGCGCCGACATTGACCTTTCATACATTTTTGCGGTATGATTTTAATGTGAGCGCAAAGCATTACAGGAGGATAAAATTATGTCTTATGTTGATGAAATAATCGAACAGGTAATTGAAAAGAACCCTGCTGAGCCCGAGTTCCATCAGGCTGTCAGAGAGGTACTTGACTCTATCAGACCCGTAGTTAATGCAAATGAGGAAAAGTTCAGAAGAGATGCTCTTCTTGAAAGGCTCGTAAACCCGGAGAGACAGATAAAGTTCCGTGTTCCGTGGATCGACGATCAGGGCAACGCTCACGTTAATACAGGCTACAGAGTACAGTTCAACTCTGCTATCGGACCATACAAGGGCGGACTGAGACTGCACCCATCGGTAAACCTTGGTATCATCAAGTTCTTAGGCTTTGAGCAGATCTTCAAGAACAGCCTTACAGGACTTCCTATCGGCGGAGGCAAGGGCGGCTCTGACTTTGACCCCAAGGGCAAGAGCGACCGTGAAATCATGGCTTTCTGCCAGAGCTTTATGACCGAGCTTTGCAAATACATCGGTGCTGACACTGACGTTCCCGCAGGCGACATCGGAACAGGCGGACGTGAGATCGGCTATATGTTCGGTCAGTACAAGAGGATAAGAGGTCTTTTCGAGGGCACACTTACAGGAAAGGGACTTTCCTACGGCGGTTCACTCGCAAGAACCGAGGCTACAGGCTACGGTCTTCTTTACCTGACAGATGAGCTTCTCAGAAGCCATACATATTCTATGGAGGGCAAGACTGTTGTAGTATCGGGTGCAGGAAACGTTGCTATCTATGCAATTGAGAAAGCAGCACAGCTTGGTGCAAAGCCCGTTACCTGCTCGGATTCGACAGGCTGGGTATATGACCCCGACGGTATCGACGTTGCAGCTCTCAAGGAGATCAAAGAGGTCAAGAGAGCAAGACTTACAGAATACAAGAACTACAGACCAAACTCCGAGTACCATGAGGGCAGAGGTGTTTGGCAGATCAAGTGCGATATTGCACTCCCCTGCGCAACTCAGAATGAGCTTGACATTGAAGACGCTAAGCAGCTTGTTGCTAACGGTGTTATCGCAGTCTGCGAGGGTGCTAATATGCCTGCCACAGAGGAGGCTACAAAGTATCTTCAGGAGAACGGTGTGTTCTTTGTACCGGGCAAGGCTGCAAATGCAGGCGGTGTAGCTACATCTGCACTGGAGATGTCCCAGAACAGCGAGAGAAGAAGCTGGAGCTTCGAGGAGGTAGACGCAGCTCTCAAGAGCATTATGGAGAACCTCTACCACAATATCGACAACGCAGCCAAGAAGTACGGCTTCGAGGGCAACTACGTTGCAGGTGCTAACCTTGCAGGCTTTGAGAAGGTCCTTGACGCTATGAACGCTCAGGGCATAGTATAAGGAGAGCCTATGAAAGAGAACACCGATTTCGTATGCTTCATAGAAATAGATCACCCCGAGATGCTTCTGAATATCCCCGAAAGGGACAGAAGACTTGATACGATCAACTACTGTGAATACTGCGAGAATACAGAGACCTACGACTAAAAAATAACATAAAACATTGCAGTACCGTACCTGTCCAACCCCGGGGCGGTACTGCGGTGTTTATTATAGAGTAAGGGAGTAATGTGATGAAAACTATTCTGGTATGTAAGGAGAGCGACCCTCGGGAAACGAGAGTGGCGCTCGTGCCCGATGACGTAAAGCGCCTCACAGCTATGGGCTATGAAATAAGCGTTGTGCGCACGGCAGGAGAGAAAAGCGGCTTTTCCGACTCCGCCTATGAGAAGGCAGGAGCAAAGCTTGTTTCTTCAAACGAAGAGGGCTATAAGGGTAAGGAGATAGTACTTCGTATTATGAAGCCCGAGAATATCGAAGGCATTGAAAGCGGAACTTTGCACCTTAGCTACCTTGACCCGTTTAACGAAAAGGAACTTCTTAATAATATGGCAAAGGCAGGCATCAGGGCAGTCTCGCTCGAAATGATACCGAGGACCACCCTCGCTCAGAAGATGGACGTTCAGTCCTCGCAGACCTCACTCGCAGGCTATGTGGCTGTGGTGAACGCTGCGGCAAGGCTGCCGAAGATACTGCCGATGATGGTTACGCCCTCGGGTACTATCAACCCTGCAAGAGTGTTCATCATAGGTGTCGGAGTTGCAGGACTTCAGGCAATAGCAACAGCCAAAAGACTTGGCGCAAGGGTCGATGCATTCGATACCCGCCCCGTAGTTGAGGAGCAGGTAAAGAGCCTGGGCGCAAGCTTTGTGAAGATAGACCTCGGAGAGATGGGTCAAACAGACCAGGGCTATGCAAAGGAGCTCACTCCCGAGCAGGTTGCTAAACAGCAGGAGGCTCAGGCTAAGGTGTGTGAGCGCTCAAACATTGTTATCACGACTGCTAAGGTGTTCGGAAGAAAGGCTCCCGTCCTCATCAAAAAAGATGTGCTCGACCGCATGATGCCGGGCTCGGTGGTGGTTGATATGGCAGTATCCACAGGCGGAAACGTTGAGGGCTCAAAGCTGTTTGAAGACGTTGTTACCGACAACGGTGTTACTATCATGTCGGGTGATCTGCTTGAGCGTCAGGTGCCGTTTGATGCATCTAAGATGCTGTCGGGAAACTTCACGGCTTTCCTTACTCACTTCTATAATAAAGAGTCGAAGGAGCTTGAAATAAACCTTAATGACGAGATAATGAAGGGCTGTCTGCTTACACAGGACGGCAGTATAATACATGAAAGATTCAAGTGATCGGAGGAAAGTAATATGGCAACAGGAGAGATACTTCTGCTGGTTTTTGTATTCGTTATCGCAGGCTTTCTGGGAGTGGAGCTTATTTCAAAGGTTCCCTCGCAGCTGCACACTCCCCTTATGTCGGGAACGAATGCGATCTCGGGCATTACTATAGTAGGTGCGATCTCAGCTACTGCGGTGGCGCTTCATACTGACGGTATGGTGAGCAATATCTGCGGCTTTGCGGCTATTGTACTTGCTGCGATAAACGTTATAGGCGGCTATCTGGTAACAGACAGAATGCTCGGAATGTTCAAGAAAAAGGGGGATAAAAAGTGAGCTGGGAAAATATAAGCACCGTCCTGACAACTATACTTTATATGGTCTCGGCGGTGCTGTTTATCCGTGGAATAAAGCTGCTGGGCAAGGCTGACACAGCAAGAAAAGGAAACCTTATGTCCTCGGTCGGAATGCTTATCGCAGTTGTGACAGTGCTTTTGGAGAAAAAAGTCACAGATACTCTTACCGAGGGTCCTGCAAAGAACGCTTATATCTGGGCGATAGCAGCGATAGCTCTCGGCGGTGTTATAGGAGCTGTATGGGCTAAGAAGGTCGAGATGACAGGAATGCCGCAGCTTGTTGCACTCTTTAACGGCTTCGGAGGTCTGTCCTCACTGCTGGTGGCACTTACTCAGTATATGACTGACAAAAGCATAAACGTGTTCTCATCGGCAGCACTCGGGCTTACTATCGCTATCGGTGCGATAGCTTTTACAGGCTCGATAGTTGCATGGGGAAAGCTTTCGGGAAAAATGTTTAAGAAGAACATTTCTATCCCGGGAAAGAATGCTATAAATGCAATACTGGCGGTTATCGGTCTCGGCGGAGTTGTGCTTTACTCACTCTCTATCGCTGATATTGTTTCGGTAAAGGTCGGAGACATTGGCATTATCATTGTGACTGCTGCTTATCTGATACTTGGTCTTACAATGGTAGTTGCTATCGGAGGCGGAGATATGCCTGTTATAATCTCGCTGCTGAATGCTTTTTCGGGACTGGCAGCAGCGTTTGCAGGACTGTCTATTTCAAACTCGGTGCTTGTTGTTTCGGGCTGTCTGGTAGGAACATCGGGACTGATACTCACACTCATTATGTGCAAAGCTATGAACAGAAAGCTCACAGCACTCCTCTTCTCCTCGTTCGGAGCAAGCGCTAAGAAGGGTGCTCAGGGTGAAGCAAAAGAGCCGAAGTCAATGTCCGTTGAGGACGCTTATCTTATCCTTGAGGCGGCAAGCTCGGTAGTGTTTATCCCGGGTTACGGAATGGCAGTTGCACAGGCTCAGCATGCTGTAAAGGAGCTTTGTGACAAGCTAGAGGAAAACGGTGCTGAGGTAAGCTTCGCTATCCACCCCGTAGCAGGAAGAATGCCGGGACACATGAACGTACTTCTTGCCGAAGCTAACGTTCCTTACGAGCAGCTTAAAACTGCTGATGAGATGAACCCTCAGATGTCAAATACCGATGTTGCTATCGTTATCGGTGCGAACGATGTTGTAAACCCCTCGGCTATCGACGATGAGACCTCGCCCCTTTACGGAATGCCTATCATCAATGCCTTTGAGGCAAGAACTGTTTTCGTTCTTAAAAGAGGTAAAGGTACGGGCTTCTCGGGAGTGGAGAACCCTCTCTTTACCAATGACAATACTGTTATGATCTACGGCGACGCAAAGCAGACCGTATCCTCTATGGTAAGCGAGTTTGACGAAGGCTGATAAACATTCGATTTATATGAGCTATATTCCCCTTGTGGTATTTAGGCAACACCGCACAACCCGCGGCTAACGCATCTGATGCACATGGGTCGTGCGGTGTTGCCTTAAAAAGCCTATATACCGCTTAAATGCAGTATATAGGCTTTTTAATGCCGACAGTCTGTTGACAAAAAGAACTATACATGATAAAATT
>OCVV011222771.1_pt1 | contig 11825 bp, 11 predicted proteins | sample 1539721 | NCBI WGS metagenome assembly OCVV01 (sample SAMN02144230, study PRJEB22623) | gut metagenome | biome: sheep rumen | host: Ovis aries | place: New Zealand | reverse complement strand
CTCGCCAAGATGGAAAATGCGGAAAAAATCGTTAAGAAAGGCGGGTATCTGATTATGAGCGGGATCATCGACAAGTTTGAAAAACCGCTTCTCGACAAGTTTTTGAAAAAGGGCTTCGTCCTTCAAAAACGGGAAACTGACGGTATCTGGGTCGGTTTGTTGTTAAAAAACAAGGAATAAAGTGCGCTTCTGCACTTTATTTTTTGTATAACAAAACAATTGCAACGAAGTGCCGTTTTATTTTATAATTAACGCATGGAGATCAAACGTTTCTTTGTGGAAAACACCAAAAGGATCGCCTTAGGCGATCTCGTTGAAGTTTGCGGGGAGGAATTTCGTCACGCGATCAAAGTCAGCCGCTATAAGGTTGGGTATACCTTGATCCTTTCCAACGGCGACGGCTACGACTATTTTTCAACGATCACGAGCATCGGCAAAGATTCCTTCTTTTGTAGGGTGGAAAGGGCGGAAAAAAACGCCAACGAACTTGAAAAACCTTTGATTCTCTATCTTTGCGCGATCGAAAAGACCGATCTTGCCGTGCAAAAAGCCACCGAGGTCGGCGCGACGGAAGTCCGATTGATGATCTCTCGTTTTACGAATGCAAAGACGCAAAATTTGGATAGGCTACGCAAGATCGCCTTGGAGTCCGCCAAACAATGCGGCAGAGCGGTCGTTCCGGAGATATTTGCCCCTGTATCTTTTGAAGACGGGGTGTCGGATGCGGTATCCCGCGCCGATCAAACGATCTTTTGTTACGAACTCGCCAAAGGCGAGCGCATCTCGGACGTTTTTGAAAAAGACGCATCCTCTTACGCTTTGATCGTAGGCAGCGAAGGCGGTTTTGCGGAGGAGGAAGTTGCTTTCGCGCGTGAAAAAGGGGCTAAAGTCGTCACCCTCGGCAGGAGGATCCTTCGTGCGGAAACGGCTTGTATCGCCGGTTTAGTACTTTTGGCGGATGGAATGGAGAAAAATGAAAACAGCGGTAATTAACATCGGATGCAAGGTCAATCAATGCGAATGCGACAGCTTGATGACGGGTTTGAAACAGCTCGGTCACGAAGTGACGGACGAGCTTGTTTTTGCCGATAACTATATCATCAACACCTGCGCCGTCACCAAAGAAGCGGAGCGCAAATCCCGTCAATTTGTGGGGAAGGTCAAAAGGATCAATCCCAAAGCGGACGTTTACGTGATTGGTTGCGCTTCGGAAAAGAACGCCGAGCAGTTTTCGATCAAGGGCGTCAAATACGTTTCCGGTACGGCAAAAAAGGAAGCTGTTTTGCAAATGATCTCCGGCGTGCACATCGCAGATCTTCCCGACGAGTACGAGCAACTTCCGTTGGGCACCAATTTCCGTGCCCGCGCTTACGTCAAGATCGAGGACGGTTGCAACAACTTTTGCGCCTATTGCATCATTCCGTATCTTCGCGGCAGATGCCGTTCCCGTTCGATCGAGAGCATCCGTGAGGAATGCTTAAAACTCGTCCAAAACACCGACGAGATCGTGCTTACGGGCATCAACGTTTCCTGCTACGGTCCCGATATCGGTACTTCGCTCGGCGCGCTGATCACCTCGCTTTCCGATCTGCCGGCGCGCATTCGTCTGAGCAGTCTGGAAGCAAACGTCATTGACGAAGATTTTATGCAGATCCTCGTCAAGGCAGGTAACGTTTGCCCGCACTTCCATTTGTCATTGCAAAGCGGGTCGGATACCGTTCTTCAAAGTATGCATCGTCGTTATACGGCTGAGGAGTACAAAGAAAAAGTCGATTTGATCCGTTCGTATTTCCCCACGGCGGCGATCACGACGGATATTATCGTCGGTTTCCCCACCGAAACGGAAGAACTTTTTGAGGAAACGCTTGCCTTTGCGGAAGCGATCGGCTTTGCCAATATCCACGTCTTTCCGTATTCGAGACGTTTCGGTACCGAGGCGTATCCCTTGGGTGCTTTGCCCGACGCCGTGATGGCAAGCCGCGTCAGACGATTGACGGAACTCCGCGATCGCTTGAAAAAAGCGTACGAAAGTCCCTTTGTCGGAAGCGACTTGGAAGTCGTCGTGGAAAACAGCGACGGCGTCTTCGCGGAAGGCTATTCGGAAAACTATATCAGAGTCTATATCCCCGACCGCGACTTTACGCCGGGGAAGAAAATAACGGTCACGATCGAAGGCGAGCGCGCCGACGGTCTTTTAGCCAAATAGGAGGAAACTATGGATTGTATTTTTTGTAAGATTATAAAAGGGGAGATCCCAAGCACTCGCGTTTACGAAGACGAAGATTTTATCATCATCCGTGACATCGCACCGCAGGCAAAGCAGCATTATTTGGCGATCCCCAAAAAGCATTTTGCGGACGTGACCGAAATGACGGCGGAGGATGCTGCTTTGGTTGGTCGTATTTTGAAAAAGATCGGCGAGCTTTCGGAAAGTCTCGGACTCAGCGGCGGGTTCCGCCTCGTTTCCAACAAGGGCGCCGACGCGATGCAAAGCGTTCCGCACCTGCACATTCATATTCTCGGCGGCGAAAAAATGTCGGATAAAATGTGCTGAAAATCATTGACACGACTTTTTTGATGATATAAAATGATTCAAGTTAAGAATCAAACCGTTTTACGGAAGGTGGGTGAACAAAAGTGACTAACATCAAAGTTCGTGAGAATGAGTCTTTGGACAGCGCGATCAGACGTTTTAAGCGTCAATGCACGAAAGACGGCATCATCGGCGACATCAAAAAGAGAGAAGCTTATGAGAAGCCCAGCGTAAAGCGTAAGAAGAAGGAAGAAGCGGCTCGCAAGAGAAAGTCTTCCAGAGACTAAGAAAATCGAGTTTTGATCACACGGATCAAAACTCGTTTTTTTTTACTGTCGTTTAAAAGGTTTGGAATCTTCGTCAAAGTCGTCTCCGCCGTCGGAGAGCAGGTTGCCTCGTCGAATAGAATCCGAGCCGTATTTGTCGCGTATTTTATCGATGCTTTTTTCAAGACGCGTGTGCTTTTGCGCGTTTTCGTCGTTTTCAAAAAGGGAAGTCGGGACGTAATCACCGGAGTCGATCAAATAGATCGCCGTGATCGTGATCGCGCGGACGGGGAGAGAGGAGCCTTGCTTCCAAAGTTCGTCCAAAAGGGGGAGCGCTTCGTTTTTGAGGTCGGTCGCGGATGCGGTCGGCACGGGGATGCGCCTTTGTTTGCCGCGGGTGGTAAGGGCGTTGGACTTGATAAAAAGATGTACGCCGCCCGCAAGCATCCCGTGTTTGCGCAGTCTGGTGGCTACGCGTTCCGCCATGGCGGTAAGTAATTTGATGCATTCGTCACGGGTGGTTAGGTCTTTTTCCGAAGTGGAGCCGTTGCCGATGCTTTCCGGCTTTTTTGTTTCGTAGTAAAACTTGACGGGGCTATCCTCTTCGCCGTTTGCCCAAGCGCGTAGCGTCGCGCCCATTTTGCCGAGTTTTTGCACGAGTAAATTTTCGTCGGTGTTTGCCAGATCGCCGATCGTGCGGATGCCCACCGACTTGAAGAAAGAAAGCGATCCCGAACCAACCATCAAAATATCTTCGACGGGGAGGGGCCAGGCGATCTCCTTGTAGTTTTCGGGAGAGATCAAAGTTTGCGCGTCCGGTTTTTTGTAATCCGAGCCGAGTTTCGCAAAAACTTTTGTGAAAGAAATACCGACGCTGATGGTGATGCCCAGTTCTTCGCGGGCGCGCCTGCGAAGTTCTTCCGCGATCTGTTCGCTGTCGCCAAACAAAGTGTGACTGCCCGATACGTCCAGCCAGCATTCGTCCAAGCCGAAACTTTCTACGCGGTCGGTGTAGGAAGTGTATAGCCCAAAGAGCGCTTTGGAATACTTGACGTAAGAAGGAAAGTCGGGAGGAATCAAAATAAGATCGGGACAACGCTCCTGCGCTTCGCGGATTGTTTGCCCCGTCTTGACGCCGAGGCGCTTTGCTCCTTCACTTTTTGCGAGAATAATACCGTGTCGTTTTTGCGGGTCGCCGCATACAGCAAGGTTTTTACCACGGAGAGAGGGATCTTTTGCCATCTCCACCGAGGCGTAAAAATTGTTCGCGTCGCAATGTAAAACGTCCGATCTCATTCTTCTCCTCGAAAATCGGTTCATCTGCTTATAGTATAGCATATTATTTAGTAAAAATTAAATAGCATATATTGATTTTTTTGCGTTTGAAGTCTATAATATAAGGAGGGAAAAATATGCCTGTAAAAGCGGTGATCCTTGCCGCGGGAACAGGGGCGAGACTGTGTCCCTTAACGCCCTTTATCCCCAAAGAAATGTTACCCGTCGTCGGCTTCCCCGCGATCCATCACGTTCTTGCCGAAGTGCTTTCCGCAGGGATCGACGAAGTGATGATCGTGTTGTCGGACGGCAAAAAGCAACTACGTGATTATTTGACGAAAGACGTCTGTCCCAAGGGGGAACAAGCAATGCGTTTTTCTCGGGAGCGCGATAGGGTGCTTTCCCGCTTGAAAATCAAGTTTACCTTGCAGGAAAAACCGCTTGGCACGGCGCACGCGATTTATCTTGCAAAGCGCTTTGCGGGGGAAGATCCGCTGCTGGTGGTCTATCCCGACGATCTGCTGCAAGTGAAAGGTAGGTTTCAAAGCGAGTCTTTGACGAAGATTATCGCTTTGTGTAAAAAGACTGATGCGTCCGTCCTGCTTACTGCTTGCGTTCCCGGTAGCGCCGCTTCGCAATACGGTGTTCTCAACGTGCGAGAGGAAGATGATCGTTGCTTTGTGACGGCGATACGTGAAAAACCGCAAGACTACAAAGAAAGTACGGCACAGGTGATGATCGGCAGGATGATCTTGACGCCGTGGGCTATGGATAAGATCCCTTTGTACGGGTATTCGGACGCTGAAGGGATCGTGCCGACCCTTGCCAAGGCGGCGGAGGAAGGTCGATTGCTTGCTTGCCTTCATCGCGGCGTAAGGTACGACCTTGGGTCGCATCAAGGGTATCTATCCTTGCTGAGGGATACGGCAAAACAAAAAGAATAAGAGGCTCTGTATGGAGAAGGAACTTTGCCAAATTTGTCATCATAGGATCGCGGAACATAAGTTTGTCCGCGTGATCGGCGGGGTGGAAACACCTTACCGTATCTGTTCGCATTGCAAGGCTTTGATGGACAATAAGTATAAGGAATTGCAGGCGGAAGCCGCAAGGAAAGCCGTTCCGCCCGAAAAACGAGTATGTCCCGTTTGCGGTTCCACGTTGCAAAGTTTTTTCGCGACCGGCGTTTTGGGATGTGAAAACTGCTACCACGTCTTTGACGACTATCTTTTTGAGTATATCCGTGGATATCACGGCGCTACGACGCACGTCGGAATGGACGCCAAGGCGCCCGCCCCCGTTGACGTTGAGGATTTGTACAAAGAACTTGCCTCGCTGGTCAAAAACGAGGAATATGATAAAGCAGCCCGTCTTCGCAAGAAGATCGATCGGCTGATGGGGGAAGGCGATGACTGATTATTCCGTGATCTCATCGCGCGTGCGACTTGCACGCAATCTATCCGGCGTAAAATTTCCGTCAAAGATCACCCCGGACGAAGTGTTGACGGTGGAAAGAGCGGCTCTTGGCGCGGCGAAGACCTTATTCGATCCGCGGTTTTACCGCATTGCCGACCTTGACCAAGCAGAAAAGGCGTATTTAGTGGAAGGACACTATATCAGCCCCGTCTTGCTTAGGTCGCCGTATGCGTCGCTGATCCTTTCCGAAGACGGAAAACTCGCCGTGATGCTTCAAGAAGAGGATCATATCCGCTCACAATGCATTTTGCCCGCTTTGGCTTTAAACGATTGCTTTGAGCGGGTGAAGGAATTCGATATCGCTTTGCGTGGCAAGGCTCGTCTTGCTTACGATAAGCAACTCGGCTATTTGACCGCCTGTCCCACCAACGTTGGGACGGGGATGCGCGCCTCCGTGATGATGTTTTTGCCCGCGCTTTCCGCAATGGGCAAGATCGACGATTTGGAGGAGGAACTCAAAAGCGCAAATCTGACCATTCGCGGCGCGCTTGGCGAAGGGTCGAAAGGAGACGGATATCGCTATCAGATATCCAACGCCGTTTCTCTCGGTGTGACGGAGGAAACCATCTTGAATCGCGTGGGCTCCGCCGTTCAAAGAATCAAAGAGATCGAAGACAAAATGCTTGATCTCTACTACGAGCGCAATCGCTTGCAATTAGAGGATTCCGTCGCGCGTTCTTACGCGGTGCTTTGCTCGGCAAAACTTTTGCCGCAGGAGGAAATGGAGTCCTTGCTCGTCAACGTGAAGATCGGTATTTCGCTTGGTCTTCTCACGATCAATACGGTAAATCTCGACGAACTTGCATTGTTATGCAAGCCATCGTCCTTGATTCGACTCGTTAAGTGTTCGGGGGACGGAACGGAACTTGACGCCGCACGTGCCGAAACGGTACGAAAAGCAATTACGAAGAAGGAGAAATGAGTTATGTTTTACAATTTTTCAAAAGAAGCGGAAAACGTTGTTGAATATGCTACCAAAATAGCGGCTCGGTCGGGCGGACTCATCGCCACCGAACATCTTCTTGCGGGAGTCCTGCAAGTGGACGATTCTCTTGCCGGCAGGATGAAAGCCTTTGGTATGCCAAGGGACGGCGTCCTCGGTTTTATCGATATGAACAAAGCAAGAACCAACACCATTCGCGTGACGGATAATGCCAGCAGGGTGTTCCGTTTGGCGCAAATGCTTGCCGAAAGAATGCGTTCGGGACAAGTCTATCCCGTGCATATTTTCCTTGCTATCTTAAAGACGCAATGCCGTGCGCGCAGTATCATCGAGTCGTACAACATCAACCCCGACACTTTATTCAACGAGCTTGCTTCGGTGGATAACGGCAATCGGGCGGACGGCTCCGACGATATGGGGAACGACCTCTTTTCCGGGATGGAAAAGCTGTTTAGGTACATTTCCGATCAAAATCAAAACGCGCAGGGCGAAGAAGCGCCGCAACGCGCCAAGAGAGGTAAGGGCGGCGACGATCTTGCCGAAGCGCTCAAAGGTATAGGTGAAGATCTTACCGAAAAGGCAAAGCAGGACAAACTTGATCCTGTCATCGGCAGGAAAAACGAGATCGAAAGGATTATACAAATACTTTCTCGCCGTACCAAAAACAATCCCGTTTTGATCGGTGAACCGGGCGTCGGTAAGACCGCTATCGTGGAAGGACTGGCGCAGGCGATCGTTTCGGGCAACGTTCCGGAAACGTTGAAGGATAAGAGGATATTTACGCTTGATATTTCCGGCGTCGTCGCGGGTACCAAATACCGCGGTGAGTTTGAGGAAAAACTCAAAAACGCCATCGACGCCATCAAAAACGCGGGCGACGTGATCATCTTTATCGACGAGATTCATATGATCGTGGGCGCAGGCGCCGGCAGCGAAAGCACGATGGACGCGGCAAATATCTTAAAGCCTATGCTTGCCCGCGGCGAATTGCAGGTGGTGGGCGCGACGACTCTTGACGAATACCGCAAAAACATCGAAAAGGACGCCGCTCTCGAAAGAAGATTCCAACCCATTATGGTCGATCCTCCTTCGGTGGAAGATACGATCACCATTTTGAAAGGGCTTCGCAGCAAGTACGAGGAGCATCATAAGGTGAAGATCACCGACGAATCTCTGACCGCCGCCGCAGTCCTTTCCGACCGCTATATCAGCGACCGTTTCCTGCCCGATAAGGCGATCGACCTCATCGACGAAGCCGCCAGCAGGAAGAGGATGCTCAACTACACCGCGCCGGATTCCATCAACGAGATGGAAAGCAAGATCGCGGCGCTGGATAGTGAGATTAAAGAAAAAGTCATGCACGAGGATTACGATGTCGCCGCTGCGCTCAAAAAACAAAAAGAAGAGTTGATGATGAAGCTTTCCAAGAGCAAACTCAACTGGTCTTCGGAAGTAAATACGTCCGAACTCGTCATCACGGAGCAGGATATCGCGGAGATCGTTTCCAAGTGGACAGGCATCCCCGTCGTCAAACTGACCGAAGCGGAAGCGGAAAGGTTGATGAACCTTGAAGCGGAGCTTTCCAAACGCGTCGTCGGACAAAAGGAAGCTATTTCCGCTTTGGCGCGCGCCATTCGTCGCGCAAGGGCAGGTCTTGGCGATCCCAAACGCCCGATCGGTTCCTTTATCTTTATGGGCCCGACCGGCGTCGGTAAGACCGAGCTTTGCAAGGCGCTTGCCGAAACGATGTTCGGTGACGAAAACAACATCGTTCGTATCGATATGAGCGAGTATATGGACAAGATCGCCGTTTCAAAACTCACGGGTTCCGCGCCCGGCTACGTCGGCTACGAAGAGGGGGGACAACTGACCGAAAAGATTCGTCGTAAACCCTATTCCGTCGTGTTGTTCGACGAGATCGAAAAAGCGCACCCCGACGTCTTTAATATCTTGTTGCAGATCATGGACGACGGCAGGTTGACCGACAGTCACGGCAGGACGGTCAGCTTCAAAAACACCATCATCATTATGACGTCAAACTTGGGTTCGGACGCGGGAAAACGCACGAAACATCTCGGATTCGGCAGTCTTGACGAATACGAAAACGAGCGCGAAAGACAGATCGAGGCGTTGCGCGCCGTTATGCGTCCCGAGTTTATCAACCGTTTGGACGACATCATCGTTTTCCACAGCTTGACGTCGGAAGATATCTCGCAGATCTCCGAGATCATGCTTGCTTCTTTACGCAAACGATTGGACGACAAAAATATCAAGATAGTATTGACGGAAGAAGCAAAAAAGTTTATTATTAAAAAAGGAACAAACGTTGAATACGGCGCGCGTCCGCTTAGGCGTACGGTGGAGCGTTTGCTCGAGGACGCTTTGTCCGAAAAACTCTTGCGCGGGGAGATCGCCATCGGCGACAACGTGATCGTCGATTATGAGGGCGGTGAGGAGCTTACTTTCCGTAAAAGCGAGTAAATACGGTATATTCGCCCCTATGGGGCGTTTGTATAATTCACACAAAAAGGAGGCATTATATGAAAATCGACATTGTGGGTAAAAATTATTCGGTGAGTGACAAACTTGACGACATCATCCGCAAAAAGGCGCAAAGGCTGGATCGCTTCTTCTCGGACGACGTGACGGCTCGCGTAGTTTGTAAGGAAGAGCACAAGGGCAGATTCACCTTAGAAGTTACGATCATCGCAAACGGCGCGGTCATTCGCAGTGAAGAGACCAGCGACAATATGTACAACAACATCGATATCGTTATCCCTAAGATCGACAGACAGATCCGCAAGCATAGGACCAGATTGAACAAGACCTTTAAGGATACTATCTTCAACTTCCACGCGGCGGAAGCGGAGGCGATCGAACTCAACGACACCAAAGAAGAAGAGATCCCGGCCATCGTCAAAACCAAGAAGTTTGAGCTTTTGCCGATGAGCGTTGAGGAAGCCATTGAGCAGATGGATCTTTTGGAAAACAAATTCTTCGTGTATCTTAACCCCACTACGGGCAAAGTAAATATCGTGTACAGGAGGTATGATAAGACCGTCGGTCTTATTGAGCCGCAGTACTAAAGGAGACAAAATTTTATATGGCAAAATTTAATAAGAACGATTACCGGATCCGCTTCGATTTCAACAACATGATGCGTGATTATATCGGCGCGGAGCAAGGGATCAGTGACTCCGACATCTCCGCCGCATCCAAGACGACAAAAACCGCATTTGACAGCGTCAAAGAGCAGGGCGGCGCAGGTTGGCAAGGTTGGCTTGATCTTCCGTTCAATCAAAAGGAGATCGTCGCGGACATCATCGACACGGCTAAGTCGGTCAGAAAGAATTTTAAGACCTTCGTCGTTTTGGGTATCGGCGGCAGCGCCCTCGGTCCCATTGCGGTTTTCCAGGCGCTTCGTCACCTGCATTACAATGAGCTTCCCAACAAAGTGCGCAAGGGTCCCAAGTTTTACGTAGAGGACAACATCGATCCGGAACGTATGGCGGCGCTTCTTGACATCGTGGACGTAAAAACGACTATGTTCAACGTCATCACCAAAAGCGGCGCTACCAGTGAAACGATGAGTCAGTACCTCGTGATCACCGACGTTTTGAAAAAGGCGCTCGGCGCAGATTACGCAAGTCACGTTATCGCAACGACGGATAAGGAGAAGGGCAACTTGATCAAGCTTGCCAAAAAAGAAGGTTTCAAGACTTTCTATATTCCCTCCGGTGTCGGCGGTCGTTTCTCGGAGCTTTCTCCCGTCGGATTGCTTCCCGCAGCCGTGCTTGGCATTGACATCAAAAAGATGCTCCTCGGTGCCGCGGATATGGTAAAGAGCGGCTTTAAGACTTCCAATCCCTATAAGAATATGCCTTTGATGGCGGCGACCTTGCAGTACATCGCGATGAAGAGCGGCAAAAACGTATCGGTCATGATGCCGTATGCGGATAGCTTGAAGTATATCGCGGATTGGTATTGCCAACTTTGGGGTGAGAGCCTCGGCAAGTCCGTTGACAAGGCGGGCAACGAAGTCTACGCAGGGCAGACCCCCGTTAAGGCGCTTGGCGTGACCGATCAACACAGTCAGATCCAGCTTTATACCGAAGGTCCTTTCGATAAGGTCATCACCTTTATCGCGGTGGAGAATTTCCGCAAGGAAGTCATGATCCCCGAAGGGCTGCCGGAGTTCCCCGACGTCAACTTCCTTTGCGGCAACACGATGGGCAAGCTTCTGAACACCGAACGCAAAGCCACGGAGTATGCTCTTGCCAAAAAGCATCGTTTGAATCGCACGATCATCGTGCCGGAAGTCAACGAGTATTCTCTCGGACAACTGTTAATGTTGTTTATGATGGAGACCGCTTTCGTCGGCGCAATGCTCAACATCGACACCTTCAATCAACCGGGTGTGGAAGAGGGTAAAAATGCCACTTACGCGATGTTTGGCAGAAAGGGTTACGAAGCCAAAAAGGCTGAATTGGACGGCGCAAAAGCCAAGGTCGAAAAATATATAATTTAATGCGAAAAATCGCTTGACAGCAGGCGATTAACGCGATAAAATCAAATCGCAATATTGCAAGGGGTGCCTAAAAACGGCTGAGATCATACCCTTAGAACATGATGAGGTAATTCTCGGCATGGAAAGCACAAAAGCGTTTTATCCTCCCGAGAATTCGGGAGGTTTTTTTATGGTTGGTTACTTGTTATATCCTTTGCTCGCGGTGACGCTGTTATGGGTGGCGGCATTTGCGTACTTCTTCTTCTCACAACAGAAGGACAAAACGGCTTTGACATCAAAGAACGTTTTGATGATCGCGTCCATCGTCTTTTTGATTGCGCTTTTTGTCTGCGTTCCTTTGCATTTGCGCAATCAGTACAACGCGGAAGAGTTTTTCGTGCAACCGTTGTGCTTCTACCCGATGTTGGCGTCCATTCTCGCTTTGATCGTCGCGATCGGTTTGTATTTGCTTGCCCGACTCAACAAAAAGTTTGCCAAAGAGGCAAAATGGATGGTGATCGGCGTCGTCATCGCGGCGATGGTCACAACCTTCGTTTGTTTGATCGTTTACTACAATCGTGAAATCGCTCCGTACGAAGATTACGAGTCGGTCAATTCCACTTGGCTCTTTGTCGGCGCGGCTGTGATCGTTGCTATTTTGGCTGTAGTATCCGCACTTTTCGGCAAAAAGTCAAACCCGAAATCCGAGACCAGATCGGTCACGTTTGCGGCTGTTTCTGTGGCGCTTTCCTTTGCTCTTTCGTATATCAGATTGTTCAGACTTCCACAGGGCGGGTCCATCACTCTCGTAAGCTTGTTGCCCCTTAT
>OCVV011334781.1_pt1 | contig 11826 bp, 8 predicted proteins | sample 1539721 | NCBI WGS metagenome assembly OCVV01 (sample SAMN02144230, study PRJEB22623) | gut metagenome | biome: sheep rumen | host: Ovis aries | place: New Zealand | reverse complement strand
CTTGGTCAGGGTGGTGACCAGCACCTTGTTGTTCCTGTCGGTCTCTTTGCGGATCTCGCCGATCAGGTCGTCGATCTGGCCCTCCACGGGGCGGACGTCAATTTCCGGATCGAGGAGGCCTGTGGGACGGATGACCTGCTCGGTGCGCAGGAGCTCGTGCTCTTCCTCATAGGGGCCGGGGGTGGCGGAGACAAACAGCATCTGGTCGATATGTGACTCAAATTCCGTGAACTCCAGCGGCCTGTTGTCCAGGGCGGAGGGCAGGCGGAAGCCATAGCGCACCAGGGTCTCCTTGCGGGAGCGGTCCCCGCGGTACATGGCCCCGATCTGGGGGATGGTCATATGGGACTCATCAATAATGATCAGATAGTCCCTGTCAAAGAAGTCCATGAGGGTCATGGGCGGTTCGCCCGCCTTCATGAAATTCAGGTGGCGGGAATAGTTTTCAATGCCGGAGCAGAAGCCGGTCTCGCGCATCATCTCGACGTCAAAATTGGTGCGTTCGGCAATGCGCTGGGCCTCCAGAAGCATGTCCTCTCCCTTGAAATATTTCACGCGCTCCCGCAGCTCCTCTTCGATGTTGTCGCAGGCCGCATTGATCTTTTCCTGGGGGACGACATAGTGGGAGGCGGGGTAGATCATCACGTGCTCCAGCTGTCTGTGAACGCGACCCGTCAGCTGGTCCACTTCGCAGATACGGTCGATCTCGTCGCCGAACCACTCCACGCGGAGGATGAATTCGCTTCCCTGGGCGGGGAAGATCTCCAGCGTGTCGCCGCGGACGCGGAAATTGCAGCGCTCCAGAGCCATGTCATTGCGGGTGTACTGGATGGACACCAGTTCATGCAGGACCTCGTCCCGGTCCTTTTCCATGCCCGGCCGGAGGGAGATGGACATGCCCTTGAATTCGTCGGGGCTGCCCAGACCGTAAATGCAGGACACGCTGGCCACGACGACGACGTCGCGCCGCTCCGCCAAAGAGGCGGTTGCCGAGAGCCTTAGCTTGTCGATCTCGTCGTTGATCATGGAGTCCTTGGCAATATAAGTGTCGCTGGAGGGAATATAGGCCTCCGGCTGATAATAGTCGTAATAGGATACGAAGTATTCCACCGCATTCTCGGGGAAGAATTCCTTCATCTCGCCGTAAAGCTGTCCCGCCAGGGTCTTATTATGAGAAATGATCAGGGTCGGCCGGTTGAGCGCCTGAATGATATTGGCCATGGTGAAGGTCTTGCCGGAGCCAGTGACGCCCAGCAGGGTCTGAAACTGATTGCCCTCCTTGAATCCGTCGACCAGTTCCTTGATGGCCTGGGGCTGATCGCCCGTCGGCTGGTATTCAGAATGAAGCACAAAATGGTCCATACATGTGTCCTCTCTTGGGCAGCGATGTGTCGCGTGACAGCCTCCCGATGAGGCTATTAACAGAGTATAGCACATGATTTTTAATAAGAACAGATTATTTTTAGAACGAATGTTCTTGAAAGTAAGTCAGTGGACCTGTCCCCGTGACTCACACTGAGTCAAAAAGACTCCCGATCATCGGCTATCAAACCGATGGGCGGGAGTTTTGGGTCAAGTGTGTGGGCGGCCCTATGCGGGCCTATAGCTCAGTGACGTCTTTTGACATGGAGCTCAAGCATATGTCAATTTTCCTGATAATTATGCTCGAGATCTGCGATCCTGTAATGTTCAAAGTCTCCAACAGATATGTAAAATACAATGTCGAAGTCATCAAGCGTTTTTCCCTTCAGCCGTTCGTCATCCTTCTGAAAATACACATGATAGAAATAGTTGTTAAAATCGTTTTCATTAGGCCGCTTAAACTCTGTCTCAATGAACTGACTCTCACCGGTTTCTTTATCAATCAGTTCAAGTTTGACATTCTTAACGGAAGTATAGGCAATATACACCTGCAGCTTCTTCAACATCAGTTCCGTCACGCCGTTATCTCTATCTACTTTCACAATCTCAGCTATAGAACTAGTCTTTTCCAGAATCTCTTCATTAATTGCAAGATTTGATTTCGAATCCATAAATGCAGACGGCCGCATAAGCTGCATTGTGCAGGAATCGACGCCAAATCTTTCAATCAGAGTCTCTTCTTCAGAATAAAGATTCGCGCCAAGGCCAAGCCTGTTACCAGGGATTTCAACATTGATCGCCGCAAGTGTCGTAGGGAACATGTCAAAAGTATCATATTCTCTCCGCTTATTTAACTTCGCGTCCTCTGTGTTTTCTCCAGGATTTATGATACAACAATAGGTCTTTCTCTGAAAATCATCCGGAACATTCTCACAAAAATCGCCATCCATAGTTGGATGATCTCCACAGAGTACGATGGTCGTATTCTCATAAAAGTCCTGCTCTTGAATCCATTTGATAAACGAAGTGACCTGCTTGCTCGAACAGGCAAAAACATCTGCATACTGCTCGCCAAACTCGTCCTCACACAATCTGCATACATATCCATCCGGGAAATGGGTGTCAACTGTTAGCATGGTCAGATTAAAGGGTTGTCCGCTATCTGCCAGCTCCAATAGATCTTCGCGGGCAAATTGAAACAACTTCTCGTCTTCATATCCCCAGAAAACTTTATATCCCTCAGGAATTCTTTCATTCTCGATTGCATGGTCATAATCCCTGATATCGTAATCCCCATGCCCTGTATAGAATGCGCCGCGACCGCCAAAGACTTTCTTGGACCCAATCAGAAGCTCCTGCCTATACCCCTGCTGTTGCAAAATATTGCCAATCGCCGTAATACCCGGGAAAAATTCCTCCACTTTACTAATTCTGTTTGCGTTAATTGCTACCTTTAGTGGAAGTCCTGTCGACTGCGCGAACATTGCTCCTGATGTCCATGTTGTACCCGGCAGCGAAATAGCGCCATTCAATACATCCTCTTCGCCGGAAAAGCACTCATTTTCCTTGGCGAGAGCTGTCAGCTCCGGAATCACATTTTTGTCAAATGCACCACCGTTCTCCTTGTCAGTGAATGTCATTTCCATTGATTCCAGATAAATATAAATGAGATTTCTCTTCTTTTCAGGGAACTTCAGGTTCACTGTATTGGGATCAATATAGTTTTCGGCAATAAAATCACTATCGTCATTAGAAAATTGCGCCTTAAGGTAAGCAGAAAGCCCAACCTTTTCGTCAAGTTCTGCCTTCATAGCCATCATAATACAGATTTCAGCAGCTATTATGCAGACTGTGTAAATCACCTTTGCGCGGTTGCTTTTGATCACATAATGCCGAATGATCATAACGGCCACAATAATCAAAATTGCAGGGAGGCCATATCGAATGAAACCATCTACAATCATGTCTGTACTGGTTCCCTCCAATGTGCTCTTCAAATGATACACAATCTCATCCATGGATAATTCTGCCCAGTTATCCAGTAGATACCGTCCTCCAAAATAGATTAATACTGTCAAGGCAGTCAATAAAGCGAACAAAATCCCCCCTATAATTCGAATGCCTGATGTTTTCATAAGATTTTTCCCAATATTTTCTTTTTGAGTATATTGTTTGTCTATCATGTCGTCCTCTTTCATTTTTCAAAATTGTATGAATGAACTTGCATTTCACACCTCACAATATAACTCTATGCTCGATAACTCTGCAACTAAGATTTATGATTCTTGATGAGTCAGAAGTGAGTCACGGTACAGGTCCAGTGACTCACTCCAGCTCAAATAAAGAGAGCCCGGGGCGTCCCCAGGCTCTCTTACTACCCTCTATACACGTTCTCAACGATGGCCCCCCTTAGGACCACCCGCTCTTCCTCCAGGGCCTCCAGGACCAGCAGGACCTCCATGGCCTCCAGAACCACCAGGGCCACCGGAACCGGCACCGCCAGGCTTACCACTGCCACCCTGCTTGATCTTGTGGCGCGTCTCCATTGTTCTCACGAAACGATCCGCCTGCGCTCTCAGCCGCAGGCTTCCTTCATCCGCCACATACCCACTCGCCGAATGGCTCTTCGCAACCGGTTTCATGCTGCTATTCATGACAGCACCTGTAATCGCCGCCACGATAAAGGCCACCGCACCGCTGATCAGCAGGCTGTCGCCCTGCTGCTTGAGCAACAGGAAATGGAAGATCGCAAACACAGCCGCAAATACACCGATGACCCATGCCGCCAGCTTTGCTTTGGAGACCGGCAGATCACCGATCATCTTGCCGCTCTGCCCGTTCATGGCAAAGAGATAGGTCTTCCCCTCCCAGTTGGAACTGAGCATCCAGACCGGCAGCATCCCATATTCTGTCTTCTCCGGCGTGGTCTTCTCGTGATGATCCTTCACGGATACTGATGAATACCCTTTTACTGTATTTTGCAATGCAGAGCGGAACGTGCTGGTCGCGCGCTCAGATGCCCTCGCCCGGCTCTCCTTCCGGTCAACGTCGTATTTATTGGCCAGGTATCCAGGCATATATTCCATAGCAAAGGGCCGCAGTTCCTTGTAGTCAAATGGCTCGATGGAGTCCATCAAATCATCCGGCATCTTGGTGGAAGCGTCCACCGGGATCTTCTCAAAGCGCATGGTGCCTTCTCTATGTACGTCAAAATACTCCGTGCGCACAATTTCTTCATCGCCCGCTCTTCTCCGGTCCTCCTTGCGCGCGTCATAATCTGCTGCGCCTTCCACCGTACCGGAAAACATCCAGAAAGGCACATAGACGCCCTTGATCTCCTCGATGTGATTATCAGATTCAAAAGAGCGAGGCAGCAGCTTTCTTCCTTTGTAATATTCCTTAAATGCACTGATTGCCTGCTTCTTATCCACTTTGAAGGGAATCAGGTAATCAGGACGGTCCACGCCCGCAAATTTACTGGGGATCACAGTTGGACTTCCGCAATAGGGACAGCTGGTCGCTGCAGTTGTTTCGTCGCATATCAATTCTGCGCCGCAATTGGTGCAGTTGTAGGCGCGCATGTGAGCCGCATCGCTCCCCCAGCCGCCTGCTTCCTCTTGAGACATGCCTGCTTCCGCAGCTTCTTTTGCCGCCTTCTCCTCAGCCGCGTCTGCTTTCTTCTGTGCCTCTTGATCAGACTTCACAGCGTTCTCGTTCTTATCTTTGTAGAGAGCCTCCATCTCTTCCGTTGTATAAGCGCTGCCGCAGTAGTCGCATTTGAGCTTGCCGATCTTGCCATCAAAGTGCAGGGGTCCCGTACAAGCCGGGCACTGGTATACGGTGATCTTTTCCGCCATAGTCTACCTCCATAGAATCAGGGGACCTGTTCTCAGTGACGCAAAGTCCTCGGATACGGGTCCTGCAGGGACTCTCACAACTGCACTCCTCGTTGTGAGTGCAGTTGTTGTAGTCGCCCTTCCGGACCCATATTCTTTGGCTTAGTCGGAAGGACCTGTCCCCACTGACTCAAAAAGCGGGCGCGCAGCCACACGCTGCGCGCCCACTCTATTGCTTCCTTCCATCAGGGTCTGGGGCTTCCGCACTCGCCGCAGAACTTGCCGCTATTGCCGTCATGTCCGCACTTGGGGCATTTCCACTTGCCGTCTCCGGCAGGCTTGGGGCTTCCACACTCGCTGCAGAACTTGCCGTTATTGCCTTCGTGTCCGCACTGCGGGCATTTCCAGCCATCGGCCGGCTTGGGTGTGCCGCACTCGCCGCAGAACTTGCCGACGTTGCCTTCCGCGCCGCACTTAGGGCACTTCCAGCCGCCTGCGGGCTGCATCTTGGCTGCCTTGGCCGCCTTCTGCTGCTCAGCCATTGCGAACAGGGACGCCGCATCGGTTCCGCCGCCTGCTGCCTGCTGTGCCATACCCATGCCGAAGAATCCCATCGCTGCGCCATTGGGGTTCTTGGCTGCGTCCATCATAGCCTGCGCCTCTGCGTTGACCTTCATGGCGCCTGCCATGCCTGCATTCTGGAATACAGCGGTCTTCTGCAGATCCTTGATCATCTTCTCGTCTTCTTCGGATGCCTTGAGACTGCTGATGCCGAATGCGGAGATGACGATACCGTACTTGTCAGCCCATCTGTCAGACAGCACTTCATTGAGGGCCTTGGCCATATCTTCTGTATGATTGACAACCGCGCTGTAGCGGATGCCCATATCGGAGATCTTGCCGAACGCGGGCTGCAGAGCGGTCAGAAGCTCTGTGCGCAGCTGGTTCTCGATGCGGTCCTTGGTGTAGTCACTGTTGACGTTGCCGCAGATGTTCTTGTAGAACAGGATCGGATCACTGAGTCGATAGGAATACTCACCGAAGCAGCGGATGGAGATATCGACGTCCAGGCCGATATTGTTGTCCACAACACGGAAGGGAACCGGATTGGCCGTTCCATACTTGTTGCCGATGATATCCTTGGTGTTAAAATAGTAAATTCTCTGATCATGCGCTGTCACGCCGCCATAGGAGAAACGAGCCTTGAACTGCTCGAAGCTCTTCGCGATGCCCTCGCCGAGGCCGCCGGAGAATACGCTGGGCTCTGTGGAGGTATCATACGTATATGCGCCAGGCTGCGCGCAGATGTCAACGATCGCGCCCTGGTCAACGATGATCATACACTGGCCTTCATTGACAACGATTGTGGAACCATTTGTGATGACGTTGTCACTTCCGCCTCTGTTGAGAAGACCCGACTTGCCGTGATTCTTCTGTCCCTTTCTGACAAGTACGTTCGTGTCCATCTCTGAGCAGTAAAAATACTCTTTCCACTGATCGCCAAGAATCGATGACAGGGAAGCGCCTGCCGCTGTGATAAGTCCCATAGTTTACCTCCTTACTAATTTTACATCTGACTGCGCACGACCAGATACTCATCGCCGTTTCGATAATAGGGGCACTGCGTGTGCCTGTCGGACAGAAACCGGATGTACTCGTCTTCATCCATGTCGATGTCACACACATATTCCCCGTAGTCCTCGTCGTAGCCGCAATAAGCACAGGTGTCACAGTTGTTTGCCATAATAATTCGTCTTTACTCCCTCATTCACAAAGTTTCCTTTGTATCATCATTCTAACATAATACACGTGAAACCAGTTACAAATATTACAGTCTGCCATGCATTTTTACACAATTTCAGTTCTGCCCGTTCATCTTCTCCGTGAGGACCTCGATTGCCTTCTCCAGCTGCGTATCGGTCCTGTCCTCCAGATACTTGTCCGCATCCAGTGCCACTTCGATGTCCGGCTCGATGCCCTTCAAATGAATGTCGTTGCCGTTTCTAGTGTAGTAATTGGCGATGGTCAGTTTGATGGCGGATCCGTCGTCCAGCGGTGCGACCGTCTGCACGATGCCCTTGCCGAACGTCTTTTGTCCGACCAGCGTGCCGATACCGGCGTCCTTAATGGCGCCCGAGAGGATCTCCGCCGCGCTGGCGCTGTACTCGTTCACAAGGACCACGAGCGGCAGGTCAAAATCGGCCCCCTTGCAAGGGTATTCCGTTCTCTCGCCGTTCTTGTCCTCCATATAAAAGACCAGGCCTTCCGGCAGGATCTGCTCCGCGATCTCGCAGACCGTGGTGACATTGCCGCCCGGGTTGCTGCGCAGGTCAAGGATGAGGCCCTTCATGCCCTGCGCCCTGAGAGAGGCCATATTCTCCTCGAACTGGGCTGTCGTCACGTCGTCAAACTCTGTGATCTGCAGATAGCCGATGCCGTTTTCCTTCATCTCGCTGTCGACGGTCGGCGTCGTCACCTTGGCTCTCGTGATCTCCATGTCGATGCTCTCGCCGTTTCGGATCAGCGTGATCTGCACCTTGGTGCCCTCGTCGCCCTTGATATAAGAGACCACTTCCTCCAGTTCGAGTCCGTTCATCTCCTTGCCGCCCACGCTGTAAATGATGTCGCCTTCCATGAGGCCCGCCGCTTCCGCAGGCGAATTCTTGATGACGCCCGAGATCACACAGGCACCGGTCTCGACGTCCTTACTCACATAGGCACCGATGCCAAAATAGACCCCTTCCGTCTGTTGCTGCAGCGACTGGTATTCTTCCGGCGTGAAGTAGCAGGAATAGACGTCTCCCAACGAATTCAGAAGGCCCTTGTACATGCCGTCCTGCATGTCCGCCTTGGAAACTTCATCCGACTTGTAATAATAATAGTCGATATACTGCTCCAGGAGTTTGAGCTTGTTGACTGCCGCCTCGTCCACAGCGTTATTGCCCGCGCTGCCCGAAGAGAGAACGGGGGCAAGTCCGGCTGCGCTGCCGCCCCGCAGCGCAAAAAAGATTCCGACAGCGATGACCGCGATCAGGAATCCCACCAACAGACCCGGCAGGAATCCGCTTCTTCTGCGTCTTGGCTCCTCGCCGCCTGTACTGACATATTTTCTTCTCATCTGATTCTGCTCTTCCATTTTCACCATTTCTGAAATGAGCGCCCCGAAAGGGCGCTCATCCAGGTTTCCTTTCCAAGCCGGACGGCACGTCCGGTTTAATATTCGAATTGCTTCATGTACTTCATGTACTTGACGACCATCAGCGCGATCTTGAATGTGATGGCGTCCTCAAATACGCGAAGGTCCAGTCCCGTGCTCTTCTGCAGCTTGTCCAGACGATAGACCAGCGTATTTCTGTGGATGAACAGCTGTCTGGACGTCTCTGATACGTTCAGGCTGTTCTCAAAGAATTTGTTGATCGTTGCAAGCGTCTCCTGATCGAACTCCTCGGGATTCTTGCCCTTGAAGATCTCACGGATGAACATCTTGCAGAGCGGAATGGGCAGCTGATAGATCAGTCTGCCGATGCCCAGCTCATTGTAGGCGATCACAGTCCGGTCCTCAAAGAAGATCCGGCTGACGTCGAGCGCCATCTTAGCTTCCTTGTAAGAGCGGCTCACTTCCTTGATCTCATTGACGACTGTGCCATAGGCGATGCGGACGCCGGCAATGCCCATCTTGCGAAGATGTGCGTCGATCGCATTGGCTGTCTTCTCGATGTCACGGATCCGGCTTCCATCCGTCAGGTCCTTGACGACAACAACGTTGTACTCGTCGACCGCGGTGACAAAGTCCATGGTTGTTGTGCCGATGAATTCCTGCACGACCTCCAGGATGTTCCTGTCTCTTTCCTGCCCGGTCTCCACGATCAGCACGACACGCTGCGCGTCGGATGCGATATGGAGCTTCTTGGCCCGGCTGTAAATGTCGACCAGAAGGAGGTTGTCCAGGAGCAGGTTCTTCATGAAGCTGTCCTTGTCATAGCGCTCCTTGAATGCGCTCATGAGACCCTTCAACTGGAAGGCCGCCATACGGCCAATGAGAAGCGAACTGTCCGTCTCGCCGTAGACAACGATGACATACTCCAGCTGCTGCTCATCCATGACCTTGAAGAACTGGTAAGGCCCCGCCGACTGGGAGTCCGCAGGAGAGACGGCAAAATCCGGAATTGCGCCTGCTGCATCTGCAAATACCGGCGCTGTCACTGCCACTTCTCTTCCATCCGCGTCCATGATCCCGAGTTCGAGATGTGATATTTCCTTGATTCCCTCAATTGTGCTTTGCAATACCTGATTTGAAACCATGTCCCCTCACGCTTTCATTCTTGTAAAAACACCGTTTGTCCTTGCATATTAAATACCCACTTATTTTATTTTAGACTATGATGGCAAAAAAAACCATAAATTATCTTGAAATTTTTGTGTATTTTTAATAACAAAGACAGAACGCCTCTGCAATATTGCCAAGACGTTCTGTCAGTTATTACTATTATTGAATGTGTTTTCAAATTCGCTTTCGCGCCTTCCCGCACGCTTTACTTCATGCGGATCGCGTCGGCGCCGATCTCTATTTTGCCAAGCTTTAAGAGATGGCCGACAGCTCTCTTAAACTCATTCTTGCTCATCTGCATCTCTTCGCGGATGATCTCCGGGGCCACCCTGTCGTTGAAGGGAAGGAGGCCGCCGTTGGCCTGCATGCGGTTGAGGATCCGGTCCATATCGCGGTCCATCTGCAGAGGCGCTTTCTCGCGGATGGAAAGGTCGAGCTTGCCGTCAGGCTTGACGGACGTCACACGCGCGGAGACCACGTCGCCCACGCGAAGGTCCCGAACCAGCTCTCTCTTGGGAATGAGTGCGGAGAACATGCTGTCCACCGCAACAAAGGCGCCAAAATTCCGACTGGTCTCGTACACAATGCCGGTCACCTGGTCGCCCGTCCTGTAGGGGCTCTCCTTGCTGAGATAGGGATAAACGTTCATCGTGGCGCACAGTCTCTCGCTCTTGTCGAGATAGACGGCCACCAGCACTTCCTGTCCCTCCTTGACGCGCTCTCTGGGCTGCTCGTGGAAGGGAAGCAGCAGGTCTTTGTCCAGGCCCCAGTCCAGGAAGGCGCCGATGCGGCCCACCTGCAGAACGGTCAGATAGCCGACCTGGTGCAGCATGAGCTTGGGCTTTCTGCGGGTGGCGATCATGCGGTCCTCAGAATCCTTGTAGAGAAAGACTTCCAGTTCGTCGCCCTCGCGGACCCCCTCGGGCACCTGCGAGCGCGGAAGTAAAACGCGGCCCTCCTGCGGGTCATCGCTGATCAGATAAATGCCAAACGGCACTGTTTTCTCAACCTTGAGGGTCTGCAGTTCTCCTAATTTCATGGTATACCTCATTCCGGAGCAAAGTGTGTGAAAAGCATCTCCCGCCGCGTACATGATCGCGTCTCTCAATCATGTTTCAGTCATGTGCACGGTTTTCGGTGTTTTGGCACGGCTCCTATTCTATAGCGTGATCTCGACGACAGCGTGCGGCTTGCCGTCCTCTCCATTCATGGATAGCAGTAAACAATTGTCAGTAATGTGGTAGAGGACCGGAGTAATCCTGTCTCCCAGAACCGCCTGTTTGCGGTATTCCACGCGCAGCTCCCGCACTTCGCGGCCCGCGGGCAGATACATCATGGCGAAATGCACATATTGCGCGTTGTTCATGTGTTTGTTGGTATCGAGGTGGTGGGGCCTGACTGTGATGGTCTCGCAGGGCACTCCGCCCTCGGCCGGCACCTTGATCTTCCTGGGCTTGTAGTCCATGTCAAGGCGCGGCTCCGTCTGGTAGCGCTCGATGAGCTCTGCCGGAATCCGCATGGGGTACATCTGCTTCATGTCCAGCAACGACCACACGGAGTTGGCCACCGCGAGCAGTTCCCCGTCCGCCGTCTCCATCATGAAGTTACGCATGCCCATGATGCCCTTGAAATCATAGGGGGTTGTGCCGGTCCGGACCTGTTCGCCCATGACGGGCCTTCTGTCAAAGCGGATCTGCCAGTAATTGACCACCCACGCAAAGGCGTGCGCCTTCATATAATCCAGGCCTACGCCCAGGTCCTCCGATTGGAAGGAGGAGCAGTCCTGGAAATAATCGATCATTTTCTCCACTGTCAGCTTTCGTTCGCTGTCGACTTCGCTGTAGCGGATTCGTCCGTCAAATTTGTACATCGGCTGCCTGACTTTCTTTTGACCTATTAACCGTTCAGCACGCCCTCAGAGTTGAAGTAGTAGATTACATTGTTGATGTCCCAGTAGCCGGTCGCCGCGCGGCCGCCTGCGGAGGGGCTGAAGAAGTACTTCTTGCCGCCCACGGTGACCCATCCCAGTGTCTTGCGGCCCTGTGAGTCAAAATAGTACTTCATGCCATCGATCTTCTTGAGGCCGGTCTGCATGACGCCATTCTTGTTCATGTAGTAGGTCTGGCCGTTGACGGTTCTCCAGCCGGTGACTGCGTAGCCGTCCGAGCACATGTAGTAGTACTTTCCATTGCTCTTGACCCAGCCTGTCTGCATCTTGCCGTTGCTGCCCAGATAGTACTTTCTGGTGCCCAGCTTGATCCAGCCCGTCTTCATCTCGCCGCTCTTGGCAAAATAGTACCA
>OCVV011135381.1_pt1 | contig 11826 bp, 11 predicted proteins | sample 1539721 | NCBI WGS metagenome assembly OCVV01 (sample SAMN02144230, study PRJEB22623) | gut metagenome | biome: sheep rumen | host: Ovis aries | place: New Zealand | reverse complement strand
GAGAGGAATATCAATAATGCTTTCTCCATAATCCACTTATTCCTTTTCGATATTCTTCAGGGAGGGACAACTTATAAAAGCTTCATAACCTATCTCAGTTAGAGGATCAATGTAAAGCGTCACTATCTGATCGTTACAGAGACTTTCCACCTTCTTTACTGAAGCTGGCAGATGATATTCTGTTTGCTTGGTCCAACAAGCTAACAATGAGTTGTCCTTATTGGAAATCAAGGCATCGTCTTCTATGCGAAACCTGTTGGAGTGGCAAATGACTCCTTCAAAATCCTTATGCCCCTGTACCAGCCAGGGGCCGATAGATTCAACAGCAGAAGGAATAGTTAGGCGTTTCATGCTGTAGCAACAGATAAATGCATCATGTCCTATATACTTCAAACCTTCCGGCAAGATGATTTCTTCTATGCTAGATCCACAAAAGGTATCACCACAAAAGGTCTCTATCGTAGAAGGAATATCTATGTGAGATAAAGCTTTGCAGCCACAAAACATATTCTCACCAATACTCTCCATCCCCTCAGGCAGATCTACTTTACGCAAAGAACTGCATCCGCAGAACATCGCAATATTCGGATTCTTAAGACTGGCAGAGACCCTCGCTTCTTCCAGGCTCTTACAACCTTCAAAGACGCTTCCTTCGTCCTCAACTACAGAATCAGGCATAACAACACTCCTGAGATACTGACAATTATGAAAAGCATTAGCCAGTATCTTCGTCACGCCATCACGAATTTCATAATGTTCGCATCGAAACACATCCGGATTGTATCCGATGAGTTGCTTCCCGTCTTCGGAATAGCATACACCATATTTGTCTTCTATGTAATCCTTCCTTATCACAACTTTATTCTTTATTATCTTTTTATGACTGCTACAGTTGAAACCTTGTGCAAATATACATTTATAAATACAAATATACTTTATCTCCCGACGTCATTGGTATAAACATACGTATAACAGGTATGAACATTTCTTGTTCACGAGAAACAAGTTCATACCTGATTTCTTAGTTCTCATACCATTCGAGCAGAATCGCTTGTTTTTTATATTATAACGAACTATCTTTGCAAACGAACATTTAATTTTCAAACAAGAATCAATAATAGTTTTATGATTAGAATAATAAGGAATAATATGGGCAATTTATCTTTAGATGTATTCGAGCTAATGCTTTATAATCCTCAGGATGTTCAATTCACTGAGAACGGCAAAATTGGGTGGCGAACAAAGGATGGCAAGATCTTAATTCCTGCTAAGTATGACCAGATCGAGAAATGTGCAGACTCACTGTATCTTCGCGACGGGGATGAGTACGAGATCTATTATCTCGAATATGGAGCAGAGAGCTATCGTCACGACTACAAAGAGGGTTCTTTTTTCGTTGAGAATGGAAAGTTCGGATGGCGCAAGGAAGACAAGGTCATCATTTCGCCAAAATACGACTATCTTTCCCAATGGGGTAGCATCTTTCGCGTAAAACTGAATGGTAGATGTTTCTACCTAAACGATAAAGAAGAGGAAGTACTTACGCAAGTACGTCACTTTGATGGTAAAACAGATGAAGATTTCCCCTTTACATCCAGGTCAAATGACAAAAGCATACTGACGACCTATGAATATGTGGGCCATGAAGTTAAGGGAGAGCCGAATGTCGTTAAGATTGGCACTTGGGTCAAGATAAATCGCATGTCCCACGAAGAGATTATGGACTTGTTAGTCAATCCTGAGGATGAACTCCCCATATCAGAAGTTGAACTGAAGAACTACAACTCAAAGTTTTCATACGAATACTGTGCATATTTGGCAAGTTCAACATCTAAGAAAGGCATTGAGGATTGCCTTAAGAAAATAGGAAGTATGGGAGCTTTCTACTCAACATGGTATTACATTGCCAAAGTATGGAAAGCTGTGGGTGAAGAGCCGACAGCAGACGAACTTCGTCACCTCCGCTTTTTTATAGAGGGTAAAGATAATATAGGCAAGATTCTTTTTTCATTCGGGCATGACTCAGAGCTTAAAGCCGGAGAAACAAAGATGCTACTTCTAACCCACTATAACGAAGAGTGCTTCCCGCCTAGCTTTGAATTCGAATGGGATGAGTGTCTCAGAGAGAGAAGTCTTTCTGAAATAAAAGAGCAACTAATTGTTCTAAAGAAAACAATAGAGGAAGAAGTTCTACCAGAATACCAAGAAGAGGTCTGGCAGAACCAGTTCATCAGACAAATTGTAAATATGCGATACTATGAAGATAGGAGTTGGGCAGAAACTGCAAAAGTCCTCGACTTTCTCAAACCATATAGCAACGACTATGTTGACGGCATCTATTATACAATAGAGCATCTCTTCAGTTACATGGAAGTTAACGAGAAAGAAGAAGACGAGTTCCTCATTCATAAACTCAAATGGCTTATCGACAACGGCGCGAATGTGAATTACCACCGTTGTAATACAACTGCTATCGACCTTATCAATGTTTACACATCTGGTAAAAATGATATGAAATATAATCAAGAATCTGTAAAATATTGCAAGGACTTACTCCTTCAGCATGGAGCCTTGAAAATGATAGAACTGATGGCTGAGGAAGCAAAAAATAACGACTATCGGCTCGAACTCCAAAGAATGAAGCAATAACTATTTGAGTTTTTTTCTCATGAATTTACGAAGAATTCGAAAATAAATGCTAACTTTGCAGCCGATTAATATTGTCGAACCCTTTAATCCAAAGAAAGGGTCACGCGAATGAGTATAAAGTAAGTTCATACCCCAACAGAGCATTGTTAACTGCGGCTATTTGGTCGCAGAACGATATAGTTATATATCAAGCTCTAATCATTATCACTTTATTAATAATGCAGGTTTCAATGCCTGCAAATAACATCTACTCATTATGGGCAATATTAAACCAAAAGAGTTAAACAGACTCGGATATACAGACAACATAGCAAGGAGCATGGTGACAGAGATTGTCGCCAAGCACTGCAAGCACAAGTCTGAAAAAGAGATTATAGCTACTTTACAAGATCTTCAAAAACATCCTGAGAGTTATAAAGAAGACAATGTATGGAGAAAAGTTGCAGAAATTCTTTCTCCATCAAAAGTTGAAGTATCAACATATGAACTTCATGCTACTCCCCTACCATATTCAATATATGGACAAGAGAACATTGATCAACTTGCTATCAGCCAGATGGAGATGGCGATGAGACTTCCGATTACTGTCTCAGGAGCACTAATGCCAGATGGTTGTGCAGGATATGGGTTGCCAATTGGCGGAGTTCTTGCTACGACTGACGATGTCGTTATCCCTTATGCTGTCGGCAAAGATATCGGATGCCGAATGAGCTTGACCATCCTTGATGCTGGTGCAGACTTCTTGGAGAAGCATCAGGATAGAGCGGTTGAAGCGCTAATTAGCAACACAGCCTTCGGACTTGATGGCATACTACCGTTTAAGCAATATCATGCACTTTTTGATAAGAGCGAGTTCAGAGAGATTCCAATTCTGAAGAAACTTCGTGAGAAAGCTGTCAGACAGTTAGGCAGTAGCGGAAAAGGTAATCACTTTGTAGATATCTGCGAAGTTGTACTATCCCAAACGAATGCTATCAACCTCCCGGAAGGCAAATATGTTGGCATTCTGAGTCACTCAGGAAGTCGCGGACTTGGTGCGAACATTGCGGATTACTATACCACCATTGCTAAAGAAACTTGTCGCCTTCCACGACAGGCAGGACCTTTCGCATGGCTCAGTCTGAATAGTGAAGCAGGGCAAGAGTACTGGAAATGCATGGAAATTGCAGGCGAATATTCTGCCATCAACCATGAATTTATCCATTACAATGTAGCCAAAGCTCTGCGTTTGAAGCCACTCATGACTGTGAGCAATCATCACAACTTTGCTTGGAGAGAAACTCTTCCGGATGGCAAGAAAATTATCATCCATCGCAAGGGGGCTACACCCGCACACTGTGGAGAACTTGGTATCATCCCAGGATCTATGGCCACATCTGGTTATATCGTTTCAGGAAATGGTAGTGCCAATTCACTGTATTCTGCTTCGCATGGTGCAGGAAGAAAGATGTCGCGCCTTGATGCAAAGAACAGCATCAGTCATTATGCCTTGAAAAAGTATCTTGCGGAAAAGAACGTGACACTAATTGGTGGAACCACAGAAGAAGCTCCACAAGCGTATAAAGATATCAATTCAGTTATGGAATCTCAAAAGGAATTAGTTAACATTGAGGGAGCTATCATCCCTCGCATCGTAAGAATGAGTGAAGAATAATATGGAGAAAAGTTATATACAAATCACCTCAGGTAGAGGTCCTGTAGAGTGTTGCCGAGTTGTTGTACTCATCATGCAGAAGATTGTTGAACATGCAAAAGACCTTGGATTAAAGGCTGACATCGTAGAGCATGAGGATGGGCCAGAAAACGACTGTATGTTTTCATGCACATTGTCCGTTGAAGGCGATAACATTAATACACTATGCAAAGAATGGGAAGGCTCTGTGCTATGGGTTGCTCAGAAGAACCCATTCCGCTCATGGCATCGTCGTAAGAACTGGTTTGTTGGAGTTCACTTCTTTCAGCCACTGAAATCAGAGAGCATCAATGAAAGAGACATCACTTATGATACCCTCCGAGCATCTGGGCCTGGAGGTCAGAACGTGAACAAAGTTGAGACTGCTGTACGTGCGACCCATTTGCCTTCTGGCATTAGCGTTGTTGCTTCCGATTTGCGAACACAAGTACAAAACAAGAAGTTGGCTAAGGAACGACTTATCATGAAACTGTCAGCCATTGAGGAAGAAAAGCAGAATCAGCAAGACTATGCTGTATGGATGAACCACAACACGCTTGAACGAGGTAATCCTGTTAAGAAGTTCAAGGGTGACTTATAAGGTTTGGCGGAGAGAGCAAATAGTTCTCTCCGCTTTTCTACTTATTTCTTTTTGCGCTTTTTTCGTTTATCTTTGCCAGCTAAGGAATCATACATAAGTTTCATTCTCCAGCCGCTAGCGATGTCATATTCAGGCCCTAAACTTCTGGCAAAGCAAGCCATATCAGTCATTGTACGCATGACTACCACTTCCTCAAACTTCAAGTCAACTGCGATATGATAGCAAAGCATACTTGTTTTTTCGGGCGTTTCGTAAACATCGAGGCTTACGTAATAATACTCCTTAAATCTAATCGATTGAAGAAGGCTCTTGAAATAATCAACTTTCTCTTGCTTAATATCCTGACCGTTATAGGCTCTCTCAATACTGCCAAGCATATCTGACTTCATATATGGAGACCAGGAGCGATAAGCCCAGGCAAAATCTTCTTCAGGGAACAGATGAGCCATCGCTTCTTTTGCACAATTCACGCACTTCTTGTCAATTGTTTCACCTTCTGGCGCAGAATGGCGCAGATAAACATTGGGAGCCATAAACTCAGGAACTTCCCGATGGCTTCTCTCCTCGTCTGTCAATTCGCTCGCATCAACACTCCGGATAATATCATCTTCGTTTATTACACATCTAAAGCCAAGTATAGGACGAACTATAATAACAAGATAGTTTTTCTCGTCGATAACAGTTTTAACAAAGCCTATATGTTCTGTCTTTTCAAATTTATCTCCTATTAGGTCATTATGACCAAACATCTCATTGAAATGAAGCTCAGGTTCATTCGTCATGAAAGCAACATAATAGTCTTTCTTATACATCATTTCTTCACTTTTTATTTATTCTTTTGGATATTTATAGTTAGGATCCTGTGTCGCGAAATGCTGGTAGCGTACATGAACTTCGTTCCAGAAGTCGTTTAGTTGAAGAACGTCCTGAGCTGGATACCCCATGTCACGACAGAAAACCGCCATCGTATGACAAATATAGACTTCCGAATCTTCAGTAAAAGGAGTATCATGAGCCCATGTATGTTCATCGTCACAGTTGCCGCTTTCAAGAATTCTATCCCTGCTGTCATCGTAGCGACAGTCAAACTCAAGGAAGGGAGATGGATCTTTGTATGTGAGAGAATTATTAGTGGCAATCATTAGCCGATAGTCACTGCCATATATTTCTGCACCTCTATATGAAAGTACAGAATCCTCGCCATTATAATTGAAATGCAAAGTTCCACAAACCTCATAATCATCATCAAATGAGTCTCTCTTTCTTTTAACTAAACCGTCACAGACGTCAGCCATCTTCAGACGAAGTTCTTTTGTCAGCTCTAACAACCGACTATTTACAACCTTCATTCGCTCCACCTCCTCTGGAGTTTCCTTAAACATCCAGTTCAGTAAAGAACGACGCTCATCAAGAAGTAGAAGCAATTCTATTCTTGAATGCTCCTCACGGGGAATCCTAATCCCATCTGGGTCACTCCCGACAACACTACGAACTTCTGTTTCAACTTGTAGAAGTCTACTTTTCTTAGCTTTAAACGACTTTTTCATATAGACTTTATATCGATCAAAGTTCTCATTCAAACTTTTTATAAGTTTCTCATCCATAATACTTTCTTTCTTCTTTTTTGCAAAGGTACAAATAAAAAAGCCAGCAAAAGTATGAAATATGAAAGATGGTATAGAAAGCTATCCAATTGTTACGAATTGAACCAGACTATTCATTTTATCCTTAAAAAGATATAATATTTTTAGGTATAATTCACTATTGTTTGGTCATTTGCCAAATAATTCCTAATTTTACATCGCTAAAGTGTGTCTTTGGATGTACTAAAAGCAAAACCTTTCGCTTTATGACCTTCTCTGCGGAGTAGGTGTCGGCGGAGGGGACTTATGAAAAAAGCGTTTTGTTACGCTTGTGTGTTTCACCTTCGGAACTTAGGACACTCTGATAGTGTATACAACTGTATACTATTGAACACCAGGCAACGATAAGATGCCAACAGTATGCCTGTCATACCACACTCTTGAATATTCAAGGGTGAAGTATGCTATATACTGCGTGGAGTCTTTGGAGTTGCTCGTTGTTTCAAATAGTATAGAGCAGTCCTAAGGCTCAGAAGGTGTGAAGCGCGAGTAGCGACAACCGGCTTCACGCTTTTTTATGCCAAAACGATTATAGTTCTCCCTTAACTTTTGTGCAGTTTTTTCCATTAAACGTCTGATTGGAGCCTAAGGCAATAACTAAAAATGTACGAATATGGTATTTATGACATTTAAATTGAATGAGCACGTAAATCTATGTACCATTATCACTTTGCTTATGTGCATGATTGCAACAAAAGCAACAGCACATGACATCGAAGTTCCAAATGCCGATGGACAGACGATCTACTATCGTTGGATTAATAACAAGACAGAGTTAGCTGTTACTTATCGCGGTGCCTGGGATGCGTTCCACAATTCTTATACAGGGGAAATTGTCATACCAGAATCCGTTGAATATGATGGTAAAACTTATAAAGTTACGTCAATTGGAAAAGATGCATTTCTGAGATGCACTAATATGTGGTCTGTAACTATTCCCAACGGCATTACGGAAATCGGGGAATCTGCTTTTGCTGGATGCACAGCTATAAGAAAGATTGAATTACCCAATAGTGTAACATTTATTGCTTCTCATGCATTCGAGGGCTCTGGTTTAAGAAACTGTACAATTCCAGAAAACATAACAGGCATAGAAGAATATACCTTTTATTGTTGTGAAGACCTGACCTCTGTAACGATTCCCAATAGCGTATGTACCATCGGGAAAGGTGCATTTGATTCTTGCAGCAGTTTAACTTCCATAACCATATCTAAAAATGTAACAAGTATTGGAGATCAAGCATTCTATAAATGTAGCGCTCTCAACACTATTATTGTAGAAGAAGGAAATCCTGTATATGATTCTCGTGAAGAATGCAACGCTATTATCAAGACAAGTGAGAATATGTTGATTATAGGCTGTATGAAGACTACCATCCCCAACAGCGTAACATCCATCGGCGAATATGCTTTTACAGGCAGTGGCCTGACCTCTGTAACCATCCCTAAAAGCGTGATATCTATCGGCAGGGGAGCATTCTCTTATTGCAGCAGTTTAACAACCATCAAAGTGGAAGAAGAGAATGCCGTTTATGACTCACGAAACAACTGCAATGGCATCATTCTTACAGCAGACAACGAATTAGTATCTGGATGTTCAAATACAATTATTCCCAACAGTGTGACATCCATTGGCAAATCAGCCTTCCATGGTTGTAGCAGCCTTACCTCCATCGCCATCCCTAATAGTGTGACTAGCATCGGAGAATGGGCTTTTTCTCATTGCGTCGGCCTAACCTCCATCACCATCCCCGAAAGTGTAATTTCTATAAGTAATTATACATGCAATTATTGCATAGGACTGACCACTGTAACCATTGGTAGCAACGTAACATCCATCGGCTATATGGCATTTTATTGTTGCAAAAAACTGAAAGATTTTTATTGTTATGCTATTAATATACCAGAAACAAACGATGACACATTTATGTCCTGTACATTAGATAAAGTGACATTACATGTTCCAGAGCAATCTTTCAGCATATACAAAATAACAAATCCTTGGAATTCTTTTAAAACAATTATTCCTCTATCGGGAGAGGAAACTGGCATTAAGAATATAAAAATAACAGACAGCGATGCCGAATGGTATCAACTTAACGGCCATAAATCTTCTAGTCCCAAACAAGGTCTGAACATCATACGCACTAAAAACCGAAAAACCAGAAAAGTTGTTGTCAACAGATAAAATCCATCTCTTAAAATATGTGTATGTTGAGATATTTAAAATCGTAAAGATATTCAAAAACATGTAGCTAATAAAGATGAAAGGTCATCTGCAAGACATCATAACAAATCTTGAAACCGGACACGATAAAGAATGGTGGACGAGCCCCAAACGTTTGGCTGGAGGTAGAATGGTATCGCCAATAAATTTTGTGGCAGATGACTTGAATGGCTATTTGTTTGATGAACATCCAGTGTTGAAGCATTGGCAATGTGGAATAGCCCGCATTGCTGTTGGCGAATTACAAATAGGTCTGTCTGTAAAGCACATCAAGGAGTTGCGTCTATTTAAAAAGATACTCAGGCTCATCCTGGCAGACAGAAGCAACAGCTATAATGCGAACCTCAACGGTGAGACCTTCTTCTCGCTTTATAGCAGGTATGGCAATGAATTAATTGAAGAGGATCAAGCATTAAGGCAAAAGGTTTCTTCACTACAACTCACCCCTAATCCTGATTATTCCATAAAGGAGATAAGAGACTTCAATGACATACATTCCTATGGCATATTCACCCCATCCAGTTCTCCTTGGTGTGTTGCTGATTCCGAAAGGAAGTACGATGCTTTCGTTGCAAATGGCGAAAACTGCATATATGTAGTTTTCCATAAGGACTACCGAATTATTTCAGAGCCTGGTGCCTATGGCTATTGTCTGCCATACCTCCAGCAAATTGGCAAGGAAGCCCATTCACCATATGATGATTATGGGCTTTCCATGATTCTTTTAGTGGTTGCTCAAGATGGTTCACTCATTTACTGTACCTCTCGTTGGAACCATTCCTTCTCGAATGCAGCGCATGATTTCCTTGACGAATGGCAAATCAGTCTTCTCATAGGAAAGAACTTTTATGAAACATTCTATTACTCGTAAACTAAAGCTTTACAATTATGAAACCAGATTTTATTGAAGAAATGGATCCTGTTGATGTTGTGCCTAAGGAAGATAATGACAATGACCCAAAAGATACTCCTCCAGTAAAAATAATGGTGTCACTTATCGCCAAAGTTGATTATAAACTCACAGATATATTTATTCACAGAAGTATTCCTTTTTCTATTGAAGATTCTCCCAAACCAGTTTATTCTGCTTATAGCAAAGAAAAAAACAGTTTTGTCATTATAAGCCCAGAAGAAATCGATTTTAAGAGAGCTAGACCTTTCTTACCATCGATTTGCAAAGGACTGAATGCAAAATCCTGTACCGTAGCAATTAAAATAGATGATTGCATAAAAGTCGAGAAATTCTGCTTTTCAGAGTATTCCACACTTTCCCCTTTAGATTCAACTATAAGTAAGCTGTTATCTATTTCCAATGGGAAAATTGATTTAAAAGAAGACATTCTGAAATATATTAAGAGATTCTACATAAGTAAAGGGCTTATGATTAGGGATATTGATTCGGAAGAAGTTAACCTAGATGATACTATTGATTATGCAAGGGATATTCTTGAGAAAGCAATAAGTGGCAATAGTCAAATTGTGTTCCCTCAGGCAACTGATCCAATCCATAACATGATGCACTTCCCCAGCATTATTCCAGATATCCCTATCTTACTAAAAGATGACATGCCATTTTATGAGGAACAATGGAAGGAGATAGACGATGGCCGCAAGAAAGAATACATACCTAAAGGAAAAGTTTTAGGATACTATAGAAACGACGACAAAGATGATTTCTGTAAAGGTCCCCATATTGTTCTTGGTCCAAAAATAATCGAAAAGTCATCAGAGGAGAAAAGCATTCCTTTTAAAGTGCTTTTCACCAAAGTTCTTGTCCATGAGCTTGCTCATGCTATGATGGATAACTCAAATAATTGGCCTTCTTCATTAGAAGCAAAAGCAATGGAGGAATCACTTGCCAATAAGATAACGTTGAGTTGGTTCAGGCTTTTTGCGCCAAATGAGTTCAAATATGTAAAGCATTATATTGATAAATACCAACCTGCTATTTACAAATTCGGTATCTGGCAAGATTATGCCGACGTTGATTGGAAGAAATGGCGTGAGTCAAACAAACAAAGTTCTCAGAAATTAGAGGAATGGTTTAACAAATGCTTCTCCAATGGAGAAATCAATATTCCCATTAAAGATTATAAAAGGGAAATCTACGATAGTGTTTTTGAATGACACCTATTACATACAATATATGAATTGTTTCGTACCAAAAGAAATCTGTAAGCCAGATTATTCATAATTGATTTATTAACTTTGCAAAAGTTAAAAGAGGAAGCCGAAACGCTTGAAAGGGAGTAGGAGCCATATAAAATAATATAATTATGTCACAGTTAAGAATTCAATTTTATGCAGAAGGTCGAAGACGAGGATCTGGATCCGTATGCAATTTATTTGAAGTGTGCGGGAAAACATACGATAGCTTTGTCATTGAAGACAAACGTTGGTATAGTTGTAGATCTGCCAGAGAGCAAGAAGACTTATTACTTGGAGTTGCAAAGAGCAGATATCCCGAAGTGGAATGGACTCGCGCTTTTTATAATGAAATCAAACAGGTATAATTAAAAGAATATACTTAAAAATTTGACAACATGACAGAAGAAGAAATTAAAAAGATTGAAGATTTGACTAAGGCAGTAAGAGCCTTAGACAACACATTATCTGGCATTGCATGGCTTAAACTGGCAGAGATGACAGAAGGTAGTTTTGAAAAGGTAAAAAAAATCCGGAATGACTTACAAGTCTGTGGCAATTTATGGACTGATATCACAAGGAGTTTCGAGAAGAATGTGAAATGACTTTTATTTTATCCTTTCTCAAAAACGAATGGTATTCTTCCAAGATTGTAGTGACTATACTCATGGTTGTAGCACTACAATCTTATGCCGTTGAACCTGCAAAGGTATCATTCAAGTGCAACATCCACACAATTAACAAAGTGGAGGGACAAACGAATTGTGCCCAATTAGATGACAAATTCGGAGGCTATTGCCTCATCTATAAGTCCAAGCACCAGAACGAACAGGTTGGACACATGGGACTGTTGCTTTTGAGAGATTCTTTCACTGGTGGCTTTTGGGCT
>OCVV011163274.1_pt1 | contig 11827 bp, 12 predicted proteins | sample 1539721 | NCBI WGS metagenome assembly OCVV01 (sample SAMN02144230, study PRJEB22623) | gut metagenome | biome: sheep rumen | host: Ovis aries | place: New Zealand | reverse complement strand
TTTGAAATGCAATTATAACACTTCCTTTTTTATTTTCAAGTATTCCAGTATCTTTATTTAATACTTTTATATCTATTATTTGTTTAACTTTATCTTTTCTAAATACCTCTCCTTTTTCATCTAGTATTTCAGTTTCTAATAATCCATCAGTACCAAATGATTCAGTTTTAAAATTAGTTAAAGTTACTTCATATTCAATAGCTATAGTTTTAAATCCTGATGTTTTTTTTATCTTATCATCTGGATTCTCATTATTATAATCTTCTATATAACTATTATCCATTACTCTCACTAATTTAACACTAACTGGTTCATATTTATTATTTATAACATTAAACTTACTTGTAATACCAGTATCTCCTAAAGTTAAAGGAGATTTAACAGTAGATTTTTTTCCTTCTACTTTTTGTTTAGTTACTTCTTCTTCTTTATCATTATTATCTACTTTTATATTATTATCTTTATCACTTAAATCAATCGTACATCCAGTAGTTAATAAAAAAATCATAATTAAAAATAATATCTTTTTCATATTTACCTCAAATTATTAATTCTTTCTTCTATATCTCCATTTAAAACATAACTTTGACTAATTACTGTATCAACATCGACTAGTTTTACAGTTTCATTATCAATTCCACCATCTACTCTTAATTCAATATTTTTATCTTTAATCAAATCTTTTATCTCTTTTATTCTATCAACCGTATGATAAATAAATGATTGCCCACTTTTACCAGGAACAACACTCATTATTAAGATAATATCTATATCATCTATAAATGGTTCTATAAAAGAAATATCAGTATCAGGACTTATAGCAAGACCAGTTTTAATACCATAAGATTTAATATGATCTAATAAATTCAAAATATCTTGCTTAATTTCACAATGAATAATAATATCTTCCGTATTAAGTAAAGAATAATCATCTATATAACTTAAAGGATTAGAACACATTAAATGTACATCTAATCTTTTAGTTAATGCTCCATTATATTCATTTAATTCTTTAATAGGATTAAATCTACTTTCAATAAATTTTCCATCTCCAACATCAATATGAATATAATCGGCACTAGATGAATTTATTTTAATAATATCTTCTTCTATATTCTTACTGTTAAAAAATGATACTGATACTTTTTTCATATAATCACCTGCTATTTATTATTTTTTTATAAGATAAATATCTAGATTCCAAAATTAATCCTTTACTAACTGCATCTTTAACATTACAATCATCTTCATTAATATGATTACAATCTTTATATTTACAAGGATAATTTCTAAATTCTATAAATGCATCTCTAATCTTATCTCTATCTATATTATTAAAATCTAATGCAGAAAATCCTGGACTATCTAATATTTTACCACCAAACAATTCAATTAATTCTATATGCCTAGTAGTATGTCTTCCTCTTCCTAATGCAACAGATATTTCACCAGTTTCAAAATTAATATCTGGATTTAATTTATTAATTAAAGTACTTTTACCTGCTCCAGTTTGACCTGTAAAAACAGTAGTTTTATCTTTAAATATTTTTTTAATATCATCTAAATCATTATTAGTAAATACCAAATAACCTATAGATTTATAATAATCAAATATTTTATTAATTTTTTCTTTCTCTAAATCATTTAATAAATCCATTTTAGATATACATATAATAGGTTTTACATTATTTAATTCCATCATAACAATTAATTTATCTAATAATACTGGATCAAAATCAGGTAATTTTACACTAGTAAGAATAAGACCTTGATCTATATTACTAACCACAGGTCTTATTAACATATTCTTTCTTTCTTTAATTTCTAATATGTAATTATTATTTGGATCAAATACTACATAGTCACCAACCATAGGAGTGATTTTATCATTTCTAAATCTACCCCTACTATTACAAAGATATTCTTTTCCATTTGAATTAACAGTATATTGATTACTAACTATTTTAATTATTTGTCCTTCTATCATGTATTATCTCCATTATTAGTTGAATTATTACCAGTAGATGTATTTGTACTGGTACTTGTACTACTATTATTACTTGTATTAGATGGTTGTTTAGCAATATGAATAGTAATTGATGCACCAGATACTATCTTAGATCCAGCTGGTCTTGATTGATATAATATCTTTCCTTCTTCTTCTTCACTATCAACTTGTTTCTTATTTAGAGTAATATTATAAGTTGAACAAAAATCTTCAACATCACTAACAGTATATTTTTCAGCAACAAAATCAGGATAAACTTCATATATATCAGGAATGTATAAAATTACTTTATCTCCCTTAACAAGCTTAGTTCCTGCTTTTGGTGATTGATCAAGTATTGCTTGAGCATCTAATCCTTCTTTGTTTTCCATAGATTTCTTTTGTATATCTACTTTTAATCCATAAACTTTTTCAAGTTCTGTTTTAACTGTTAAATAATTCTTTCCTTTATAATCTCCTAAAGTTACTTTTTCTTCTCCAGTTGATTCATAAATTGTAATCTTGTCATTTTTCTTAGCTTTACGACCTGCTAAAGGACTAGTTTTTATTACTTCTCCTTCATCATACTCTGTACTAGATTCTTTCTTTATCTCGTCATCTACTTTTAAATGAGAATTTTCTAATACTTCTATTGCTTCTTCGGTCGTCATACCAGACACATCAGGAATAGTAATTTCTTCTGATTTTCCAAAGAATGCTGGTATAAATATAATACTTAGAACAATTACTAGAACAACTAAAATTGCTAATAAAGCCCAAATAATCTTTTTAGTATTACTCATCTTCTTCTTTTCTTCCGGTGTTAATTCTTCTACTTGTTCTAATTCAACATCTCCAGTAACATTATTTTCTTCTTCTCTTCTTCTTTCTCTTTCTTGATCTCTTTTCTTATTTTTCATAGTAGGAACAACATCTTTATCATCTGTTTCATGTTCTGGATATTTAAATTTAACTTTAGTTTGATTCATTATTTCAGGATCTAAACATATTCTTAAATCTCTATTTATTTCTTTAACATCGTTATATCTATTTTTAGGATTCTTAGCAGTACATTTTAAAATAATATTTTCTATACTTTGTGGTACTGTATTATTTTTCTTACATACACTTGGCATAGGTTCTTTTAAATGTTTTAAAGCTATTTCTACTGCATTATCTCCTTTAAAAGGAAGAGTTCCAGTTAATAACTCATAAAAAAGAATACCCATAGAATAAATATCAGATTTAATTGTTGATCCTTTACCACTTGCTTGTTCAGGTGGTAAATAATGAACACTTCCCATTACTGAATTTGTTTGAGTAAGTTGAGTTGAATTTAAAGCCATAGCTATACCAAAATCAGTAATCTTTATTGTTCCATCTTCTCTAATCATTATATTTTGTGGTTTTATATCTCTATGAATTATGTAACTATCATGAGCTTCTGCCATTCCATCTGTTAATTGAAGCATAATATCTACTGCTTCTCTAACAGTTAATTTACCACGTTTCTTAAGAAGTTGTTTAACAGTCTTCCCTTCTATATATTCCATGACGATATAATAATTACCATTATCTTCACCTACATCATACATCTCAACAATATTAGGGTGAGATAGACTTGATGCAGACAATGCTTCACGTTGAAAACGGCGAATAAATTTTTCATCATTAGATAAGTCACCTCTAAGTACTTTAATGGCAACTTTTCTATCTAAGATGGTATCTTGACCAAGATATACGTTGGCCATTCCTCCTTCACCAATACTCTTTATAATTTCATATCTATCATTTATTTTTTGCCCCTTTGTTATCAAATCATTCACCGCTTTCTTTAAAATCTAAATATGCAATTGATATATTGTCTAGTCCTCCTCTGTTGTTACTTTTTCTAATCAATTTAATTACTTTGTCTTCTACATCTATATCTTCTAAAAGTATTTTTTCTATTTGATCTTTATCTAACATAGTAGTTAATCCATCACTACATAAAAGAATTGAATCAATATCCATATCGCAATCAAATATATCAATATCAATAGGATTATTAGCTCCTAGTGCTTTCATAAGTACATTTTTCTTAGGATGATTTTTAGCTTCTTCTTCACTAATTTCTCCAGCTCTTAAAAGTAAATTAACCAAAGTATGATCATAAGTTACTTTACGTAGTTTACCTGTCTTTACTACAAAACCAGATGAATCTCCGATATTTCCAAATAAAATATATTTTTTTGTAACTAAAGCACAAACTAATGTTGTTCCCATTCCCTTACTTTCAGGATGTTTATCAACATAATCAAATATTAAATCATTAATTTCTATTACCGTATCTCTTAACCAATTAACAGCTTGAACTTTTTCTAAATCTAAAAAGTTCTCATTAAACATCTTACTTAAATGATTAATTGCTATAGATGATGCAATCTCACCTGCAGAATGTCCTCCCATTCCATCAGCAACAGCCATTAAGTATTCATTATTATGATTTTTTAAAATAGTTACACTATCTTCATTATGACTTCTAACTTTTCCTGGATCCGTTAAATAAAAAGTTTTCATAAGTCCTCCTTCTTCGCTCTAAGTTGTCCACAAGCAGCACTAATATTAGTACCAAACTCTCTCCTTATCGTTACTCCTATATTTCTCTTTTTAATTATATCATAAAATTTAGAAATAGTATCTTTTTTACTTCTTTTATAACCTAAATTATCAGTTTCATTATAAGGAATTAAATTTACATAACAATTAAGTCCTTTTAAAAGGTCACATAGTTTATTAGCACATTCTTCGCTATCATTTATTTCATCTAATAAAATATATTCAAATGTAACACGCCTATTAGTCTTTTCTATATATCTTTTTACTGCACTAATTATCTCTTCTATTTTATATTTATTATTAATTGGCATAATCTTATCTCTAATTTCATTAGTAGGTGCGTGTAGTGATATAGCTAGATTTACTTGATATGGGAATTCACTAAACTCATCTATTTTAGGTACTAATCCACAAGTAGATACTGTAATATGTCTAGCTCCGATATCTATTCCTTTTTGATAATTTATAATTGAAACAAACTTTTTAAAATTATCAAAGTTATCAAAAGGTTCACCAATTCCCATAATTACTACATGAGTAATTCTTTCTTTTAAATCTTCTTCAACTTTAAGTATTTGTTCAACCATTTCTGATGCTTTTAAATTTCTTACTTTTTTAAGTCTTCCACTTTCACAAAACTTACATCCCATATTACAACCAACTTGACTAGAGATACATATACTATTTCCATAATCATGTCTCATCAATACAGATTCAATATGATTATTATCACTTAAACTAAATAAATATTTGTTTACTTCTATATCTCTTTCTACTTTATCTAAATTAATACTAGAAATAGTAAAATCTTCTTTTAATTTATCTATAACTTCTTTCTTTAAATTAGACATTTCATCAAATGATTTAACTCTTTTAACATATAACCAATCAAATACTTGTTCCGCTCTAAATTTTTTATCACCATTATTTATAAAATACTCAACTAGTTCATCAAAAGTTAGATTATATATACTTTCCATAAAATCACCACGCTTTAATTATAAATCAAATCTAATAAAATAAAAACTCCCTAATGGGAGTCAAAGATAAAGTTTATTTTTTCTTTTTTAATTCGTCTTCAATATTAGATACTCTTCTATACATAAGAATTTGTAGTAATACTAATTCATATACTATTCTAATTACTAAGTTTCCTAAGATTAATAGTATTAAGAAACTGAAAAAGTTAACACTTATTAAATATAATGAGTATAAAGTAGTAAATGAAGCAGCAATTAAATAACAAATTTTAAGGATTAGTTCTAAACTTAAAGTTTTAAATGTTAAGAAATTATATAAGAATCCTAAGAATCCTTTAAATTTACCATCATTTTTCTTATCTAAAAAAGTAAAATATAAAACTATTCCTGCAGCTACTGCAAGTACAGCACAAACAATAAATGCTGTTCCAGCTCCATCTAAAGCAGGTTTTGTAGGTGTAACTGTATTGTACCCGTAACTACCACCATAACCATAATTCATAAACTTAATCTCCTTTCTTAAGATTATTTTATCATAATTTTATTTTATTGCATTAATATTTTTTCTTTTTTCTAGTATCAATTGATTTACCAAATACATAATATCTATCATATAAATATTCTAATACAAAATTAAGTAACATATTTATAATAACTACTACTGTTTCATTCCATAGTAATTCCTTTGCTAAATAGTCTCCAAATAAAGTAGATAATGGAGTAAATATTAAATAGAATATAAATACTTTAAACATAGCAACAGGCACATTACTAGCTGATTTAAAAGTATAATTTCTATTTAAAGTAAAGTTCCATATAACAGATGCAATTAATGCAATTAGATATTTAACTGAGTATGATAAACCAGTAATAACTGATAATAATTCAAATAATGCAAATTCAATTACTCCAGCTGAAATTGAAAATAAAGTAAATTTAATCGATCTTATTAATTCTTTCTTATTCATATTAACCTCTTAATTAAAAAAAGAATAAATTAAATATAATCTATTCTTATAACCAAACTGCGAAGAATATTCCAGCCATTGATAATAATAAACCAAAAGCTAAAAACATTCTAACTATGTCTTGTTCTTCCCATCCTAATTTTTCAAAATGATGATGAATTGGTGTCATTAAGAATAACTTTTTATGGAACAAGAACATCCATATGACTTGAAATATAACTGATAATGTTTCAAGCACAAATACAAATGCAACTATAAATAAAGTTAATTCTTTATGAGTAATAATTGCTACTGCACCCATTAAAGCTCCAAGTGAAAGAGAACCAGTATCACCCATAATTATTTTAGCTGGATGCATATTAAAGAATAAAAATCCTACTAAAGCACCAATTAAAATAAATATAAATATACCTATTTCTGCATATCCTGAAACTAAAGAGATTAAAGCAAATGCTAAAAATGCTACTGCTGAAAGAGATCCTGCAAGTCCATCTAATCCATCAGTTAAGTTAACTGCATTACTTGCACCTACTAAAATAAATAGTAAGAATGCGCTATAAAGCCATCCCATTTGTATATTAATACCTAATGTAGAAATATGTAGACTTGTATTTCCATCTGACTTCATATATAAAAAGAAAAATGCAAGTGCAACTATTATTTGTAATAATAACTTTTGAATACTAGTTAAACCTATATTATTTTTTCTTTTAAAACTTAATAAATCATCAAGAAAACCTATTAAAGCATATCCAGCAAATACTATTAATATTATTTGTAAACTAGTAGAATTTTCTATTCTACCTGTTAATATTAGAAACAATGTAGCAATCAAAGTTGGAATAATAAAAATTAATCCTCCAAACGTAGGAACTCCATTTTTCTTTCTATGTTCTCTACTTACATATTCACTAATTGTTTGACCAACATGTAAAGACTTTAAAATTGGTACTAAAATGATTCCTAAAACTAATGAACCAACAAGTCCAATCATAATAGAAAACAAAACTTTTGTTAATAATAAAATTCCCATTAAACCACCTCGTTTGCATTTAAATTATATATTAAATAATTATATAGTCTATTAAAACAACAAAATATTTACACAATTAGACAAATTATTTAACAATAATATCTCTTATTCTAAAATCATTTAAGAATTCATTCTTATCTTGCATAAATGATAAAATCTCTGCTTTTGCAATTACACAATAATCTTCTTTTAATTCTTTTTCATCTTCATATAGATCTTTTTGATAATCTAACTTACAATCATATTTTTCATTGTCTTTATCTAGTTCATATGTACCTTCTAACATAATAGATGAACGATAAATACTAATTATATATTGGAAATTTACCTTTTTATTTTTAGATAAATCAATTGATCCATAAAAGTTAGATGATACATCATCTGCATATGATAATTTATATTTTTCAAAAAGTTTCTTAGTTGGATTATAAAATAATCTTATATACTCTACACTTTTTTGATTATCTCTTCTTTTATTAAATTCATCTTCAGTTGAAACATTTTCAATATCATTCTCATCACTTTCAACTATATTTACATATTTTTCTTCTTCGTTAACAACATCTTTTTTATAATTGTTTTTTTCCAAATATTCTTCTAGGTATTTACCATCATCTACTTTATTATTACCTAATAATCTATTCGCTATGAATAGACCAATTACTAAGACAATTACAGTACTTAATACAATTATTGACTTCTTCATAAATACCTCCTAAACGACCCTCTTAACGTAAGAAAATAAATCATTTCCTATACTTATAATACTTTGTACTTCACTTTCAGATTGACAGTTGTAATCATGAATAATTCCTCTAACACTAGGACCATGATAATGACTTCCACCTGGAGTTAAGTAGTGTTTATGCATACTTGATCCAACTTCCATAACGAAGTCTCCCTTTGAATTAAACCATTTATATGGAGTAGATCCTTCATTTGCAGGAGCTCTTGCACAAACTTTTGAAGGGTTACCAAAGTCTTTCCATCCTCCTAAGTTATTGCAGGCATTAGATACTGATGATGTAACCCAACCTGATTCAATAGCATGAAGAGATAAGAAGAATATCGCATTAACTTTATTTGTATGTTCATTAGTTATATAAGCATTAATTAATGGAATAAAGTTTGTAGCGTTTCCTCCCTTAGCTTCTAGAACTTTTTTTAGTTGAGCTGCTGTTAGATTACTGATTTTAGTAACATCATTTGGATCCCATACTACATCTTTCCAACTTTGAGCAGTTCCATCTATCAATTCTCCATTCCATTCACCACTAGATGAATCTCCATCTTCATCCTCAGCATCTTCTGCAGCTTCACGTGCTTCTTGTTTTTTTCTTTCCTCTTCAGCAATTTTTTCATTTTCTTTACGCGCTTTTTCTCTAGTTTCATCAACCTTTTTTCTTTCTTTTTCTGCTACTTTATTTTCTTGTGCTTTCTTTTGTTCTTCAACTTTATCTTCAGCTTCTTCTTTAGCTCTATAAAAACTAATATATTCAGATGTTGCGTGTTCCATACAAGCATCATATTCAACTGCGACACCTATTCCAGAATTTGAAAGCAAACTTGCTAAAAGAGACACTAAAGTAGGCACAAAAAAGACAGCAACTAAAGCAATAATTTTACTTACTAATGGCTTTATATGGTCTTTATTACCTGGGTCTCCACTCATAACAATTTTAGCTACTCTAAAGCCTATAAATAATATTGCAATTGCTGGCACTAGATAAAACATTATATTAACCACAGTTTTTACGTATGATAAAACAGATAAAAACCTATAATCTTGACATGCTTTTAAAACTAAAAACATATAACCACCTCTATTTATTTAGTTTTTTCTCTTTTTATTATACTTTTAACTATATAGTTTGGTCTAGATTTAACTTCATCATATATTCTAGAAATATATAAATTTGACACTCCTATAGACATCATTACTACTCCAAAGAAAAATGACATAAAGAAGAATAATAAAGATGTAGTAATATTAACTTTTAATAATAATGAAACTAATAAATATATAAATGATCCAAAGATAGCAAGTGATCCTATATATAATGATAATTTTAATAACAAATCTGAAAAAGCAATTATTCCATCTATTGCGTATTTAAATAATTTAAAAAAGTTCCAATTAGATTTACCTGTTGCTCTTTCTTCTACTACATATGGAATGTAACATGTATTAAATCCTACATAAGAAAACATTCCTTTTAAGAATCTATGATGTTCTCCAAATTTAACTAATGATCTAGCAACATCTTTTCTAAATAATCTAAAATCTGATGCACCTGATACAAATTCAACCTCTGAAGAATTATTAATTATTTGATAAAACTTTTTCTTAACAAAAGACATGAATTTACTTTCTTTTCTCTTTTCTTGATATGCACATACAGAATCATATGATTTATCTTTATCAAGTATTTTCATCATCTCTAAAATGATTCTAGGTCTTTGTTGTAAATCTGCATCAATTATACAAACATAATCTCCTTCTGCTTCATTAAGTCCTGCATACATAGCAGCTTCTTTACCAAAATTACGTGAAAAAGATAAAACTTTAATATTATCATTTTTCTTTTCTACTAATTTTTGCATTTCTTTAAATGTATCATCACGTGATCCGTCATCTACATAAATTAATTCAAATGTTCCTTTATAATATTTAAAATCATTTTTAAATTCATCATAAAATAAGAAAATGTTCTTTTCTTCATTATGACAAGGAACTATTACTGATAATTTCATAAATCCTCCAAAATAAAAAGAATTATATTAATTCTTCAATAATATAACTCTTTTTTATCAATTTGTCTACTTTAATTATTTTTTATCTACATCGTTGCTTTTAAGGAAATTAGCATATGTATCATACTCAGTATATCCTTCATTTACATCGTTAACTTTTCCATTACCAACATAATATACCATTGGAGTTGCAGGGAAATCTGTTTCAAATACTTCATCTAGTTTTTTAATATCATCTACATCGTCTTGAGTAACGTTTTCTGTATCAAAATAATATAAAGTATAATCATACTCATTAACTGATTTTTGAAGATTAGGTAACATTTGTCTACAATAACCACAAGTTGATCTTCCAGTGTATACGAAATATTTTTTCTTTTTATCTTTTACCATATCAATAAATTCATCTTTATCGATTTCTTTAAACATACTTACATCATATTCACTATCTTCTGTTGTTTCTGTTGTTTCTGTTTCAGTACTTGTAGTATTTTTACTTCTATATTGTCCAGCTACAGTATTAGCATATACTGCGATAAATATTAAAGTTATTAAAATAGCAACCATTACGCAAAATTGTGCAATTGGTAAATATACTTTTAAGATCTTTTCACAATCTTTTGTATTACTTTCTTTTTTAACTACTTCTTTCTTTTCAGCTTTTGCTGGTTTTACAAATGTTGCTTCTTCTTCATCATCAAATTCATCATCGATAACTTCATCTAATTCTTCAACAACTTCTTTTTCTTCTTTTTTTACTTCAACCTTTTTTGCTTTTTTGTTATTAGCCATATTCATATCCTCCTAATATGAATTCTATATTAAATAAAAGAATAAATCAAGAAAATAGCGTTAATTTTCACGTTTTTTTAGTTTTATATAAACTTTTCTCAAAATTACGATAACTATATAAAAAACAAATATATCTATTCCAAGTCTAGTTAGTTTTCTTCCTTCATTTAAATAAGGTGTTTCATATTTCATTTCTATTAAATGCTTTCCTTTAGTTATATCTATTCCTAAAAAGTATTTATTTGATACAAAAGTATCAACTCTTTTACCATCAACATATACTTTCCAACCCTCTAAATAATTAGTATTCATTTGAAGTATTCCAGAATATTCAGGATTAACTTCAAACTTCATATATCCATCACTACTCTCTAGATATTTAAAATTAGATTTAGATAAACTGTCTATATCTTTTTTATAATCTTTAAAGTTAACACTAATTACTTCTATTTTATCAAAAGTATATATACCATTTTTATTAAATGATATCCTTATATTTCCTTTAAATTTTTCAAAGTATCCTAAATTAATAAATATATTATTATTTTCAAAATAATATGGAGAACTTATCTCATCTCGTGTTAATTCACTTTGCGTTTTCTTCATTGCTCTAACACTAATAGTGAATTCATTACCAAGATATTCCCATTTACTATCATTTAAATATCGATCAACAAGTACATTTGATTTATTCGTTACTTCTTGATTTAGAATA
>OCVV012825668.1_pt1 | contig 11828 bp, 6 predicted proteins | sample 1539721 | NCBI WGS metagenome assembly OCVV01 (sample SAMN02144230, study PRJEB22623) | gut metagenome | biome: sheep rumen | host: Ovis aries | place: New Zealand | reverse complement strand
TTGATGATTTTTGCTTGTCTTGATTTGCAGCACTAAGGTAAGTGAAAAATCTGACATGGCAAAATCCTGAGCAACTTTTTGTTGCTCAGGTACTTATAAAGAAAGTTAAACTAAAGTGCTGCGGAATTTAGGTAATCACAAAACTGAAAATCCGATGGACAGATAAAAGATAATAGAACATAAGACTGGACATCCACTTTTGATTCTTGCTATCCGATAATTGGGGAATTAGAAGAAGCATTCAAGAACTGAAGTAGATTGTTCACGCCGTTCGGCGTGGGCATTTACTCGTTTAAGAATGCAAGGTTATCCCCAATACCTCGGAAGCGTAGACGAAGTAAATTGTTCACGTCTTTTTCGTAAAATACAGTATTAACCCATAAAAGAACAATGTCATGGATTGGTTTATAGTCCTTATAATTGTGATTCCCATCATCGTTTATGTTGTTTGGTCGATGAACAATAACGAAAAGGCAGAAAAACGTAAAGGAGTTCTAACTGAAAAAATTAAGAAGCTCCCTAATCAGCAGTCTTTGAAGAAAATTAGAGGGAAAAAGAATCGGTATGCCTTTGTTGTAGACAATGTTGGAAGAAAGATATATTATATTGATGAAGTCAAAACGACAGACATTCCTTTTGAAAAAATCATAAATGTCGAAGTTATTGAGAATAATACTATTTTGTCTTCAAAATCAACGACTCGTACTGTCGGTGGTGCCTTATTAGGCGGTGCTCTAGCGGGTGGTGCAGGTATGGTTGTGGGTGGTCTGTCAGGTGATTCCAAACAAAAGAAGAAAATCTCTGAAGTAAAGGTTAAGATTAAAGTAAGGGACTACAACACTCCATCTATAATTATACCTTGTTTTATTGGCCGAGAGTTAGCATTCGATGGCGAGGTAGAGCCAACAGATTCAACATATCAGGACGAATTGCAAAACGCCCAAAAGATTGCCGATTATGTGAGCGTCATTATAGATGACGTTGATAGGCAAGAAAAGCAAACCCAGACATCACAAGCACCATCATCAGAAAAGTCTTCCTTGGCTGACGAACTTGCAAAACTTGCAAAATTGAAAGCCGATGGCATTTTAACGGATGAAGAGTTCCAGACACAAAAAGCCAAACTTCTTGGTTAAAATCAAAGCGACAAATACAAAACAATTGAGGTTGTGCCCGACACGGAGTAGGGCTTGAATTTATGAAAGTATCAAAAGTTGCGCAGGCTATAGTTTGGATTTCAGTATTTACCGTAATATTTGGAGGTGTTACCATAGTTAATGAGCATTTATATATAGGAGCAGGCTTTATCATAGTTGCGGTATTCTTGTACGGTTTCTCCTATATTGTTCAGGCTGCATATGTGTACGTTCAGAGTCAACCTGATGAAGATGATGAGGATCGTGTAGAAAAAACAAAACTTTCATAAAAGAGACAAAATTGTATTCAATATAAAGGTTGTGCCCGACACAAATTTAGGGTTGTAGTTATGAAAAAGATATACCTTCTTTCTGCCCTGCTCCTTTTGGTAGCATGCTCGGGTCATGTAAAAAATGGAGCAGGAAAAGGGACCGATTCAGGAGAGAGAGTTACTGTGGTCGAAACTGATTCAAATTTGACGGTAACAGTGGATGACGTGACATTTAAGATGATTCGTGTGGAGGGTGGTTCATTTCTGATGGGTAGCAATGATGGATATGACAGAGAGAAACCAATTCATCAAGTCACGCTCAATAGTTATTGCATTGGAGAAACAGAAGTAACGCAGGAGCTGTGGAAGGCTGTAATGGGCAATAATCCCAGTGAATTCGAAGGCAGCAAGCGGCCTGTGGAAAGTGTGAGTTGGGAGAAATGCCAAACATTCATCTCTAAATTGAATGAGTTAACGGGCAAAACGTTCCGTTTGCCCACAGAAGCAGAATGGGAGTTTGCTGCTCGTGGTGGCAACAAGAGCAATGGCTACACCTATAGCGGCAGTAATACAATTGATGATGTGGGATGCTACTATTCAAACAGTGATAATACGACTCACGACGTTGCCACCAAGGCTGCAAATGAGTTGGGCATCTACGATATGAGTGGAAATGTGTATGAGTGGTGCCAGGATTGGGAAAATCCAAAATACTATTCTATGAGTCCCGAAAAGAATCCGATGGGGCCCTCTTCTGGTTCGTTTCGTGTGTGTCGTGGAGGCAGTTGGTACGGCGATGATGCTACTGTTTGCCGTGTTGCGTACCGTTGTAGTGGACCACCATCGCAAGCGGACAGCAGTATAGGCTTACGTCTTGCTCTTTAGTTTTAATAGGCATAGAATTCACTGGATATGCTATAGAAAAAGAATAGGAATAAGACTTTATTTGGAACGAAGTTATAATAGGGCTAAAACACTATGATACCAAACTTGCCGAGGGAATTATTATGGAGAGATAGAACAGAATTGTCTGAATTCATGTCCGAAGAATTTGGCAATACAGTCATATCAGCTTTCAATTTTGCCAAATCTCGCATAACAATATCCCTTGGAGCAGAGATGATGCTTAAGCTGTATAATGAAGCGTTCTATCTAAGCACACGTGTTGTGTACGAGCATGGTGCCGCAGCTAATCCAGAATCCTATAAGGATATGATCATCGGCGACCTTGGAAAGAAGGAGTTAGCAGAGCATGTAATACTCATCATGTTCATGATTCTAACGCTACAACCCGATAAGTCAAAAGAGATTCTGCTATTTACAGACAAATTGCAGAAACAGTTCCTCCCAGATTCACCCTTTAAATTATTAAACTGGATTCATAAAGTATTCAAGCCTAGAAAAAACAACGCATCTTTTACACTAAAACCTTGTCCTTACCCTGCTGATATATTGAGAAAAAGCTCCATTGATTGGTGTCGAATTACTCAGGACTTTTCCAAACACATTATCATAGATGTACTGGATTTGTGGGCCGATGATAGCGAGAAGGGCAAGGCTATAATAGTTATTGAGCAAGCCTATAAGTCATGTCTGCCTATACTAAAAGAGGAATTTGCAGACAGAGTAGATAAAGACTTCTTTATACAGCAGAAGAACATCTACATGGTAACAAATGAAATAGTTAAGACAAATTCAGACAAGGGTGGACGCCCTAAAAGCAAATCTTTGGACGAACTCTTTACTGAATCATGCTCACCTGTTCTGCGAGAAAGGCTTATAGGAATCGTTAGATCACAGACAGGAAAGGATGCTGTCTTTACATTGAGGGTTGCAGCCTTGCCTGATGTTGGTTTAATAAAGATGGTTCCAAGTTATTCAAAGGCAAAAGAGTTCTTTCCTAATATAGGAGCCAACTCTAACTATTATAGGCAAAAGGGAATACCGATGAATGAGAATGAAATAGAACACTATAAGAGACTGTTAATACCAAAGGATGGTAAGCCGTAGAAAGAAGTAAATACGAGATACGAAAGTGGAAAAAAGTGGATAAAAAAGGGCACTCCACTTTTTTCCACTTTTTTTTCTCCCCACACACTCAAAAATATCCCTATCTTTGCAGCGCAATCAAATAGTTTGATGCCATAATGAGTGTTGTGTAATCATTAATAAAAAAACAAAATGCAAACAATTGTACAGAAATTAGAAAACTACTACCTACAGTACTTGAATTTAACATCTAATGTAATGTTGAATTTCAACACGGACTCTTTGTTCAGAAGGATAGAATCATTACCTCAGTGTAAGCAGATTCTTGAAGAACTAAGAAGAAATAATGCTATTACGGAAGATAAAATCCGTGCTTTGAATAGCACCGAAATACATAATCACAAAAAACTATTCGAAAATCACGATACAAACTATTATGCTGCCTTCTGTCTGCAATGGTATTATTATCAGAAAGAACATGAGCAGTTCGGTATGAGAACGTATGCGGATAAAGCCAGATGGCTGACTAAAACGGACAAAGACATAATAGATAAAGTTAAAATCTTTAAGACTGATGTCATTCGTCCAATTGTAGATTATATTGTTAGCCAAATTAAAGAGCAGAAGTTGATATACTACTATCTGGATAGGTACAAGAGCAGGGTTGAAAGATACACGTTTTCCGATTTGGCTGACAAAAACGAATTCGGTCTGCAAAAGGACTTGGCACTCTATTTGCATGACCGAGGTATATCATTTTACCATGAGCCAAATTTAGGCCATGGTAAGCCAGATTTTGTTATCGACTTGGAATGCAATGATAAACCATTTATTATTGAAATAAAAAAAATAAAGAAACTCTCAGAAGGTATGTTAGATGAGTCTATTCGTCAACTGAAAGCCTACCTTGACCAATTCCCTTCCTATGGATGTTTATACATTTTTACTGAAGATGCAAACTATGTCGATTATTCGAAAGAAGTCGATGACAAGTTTGCAATCCGATGCGTCTACCTCGGTGGTAAGTCACCAAGCAAATTATAATTTTAGGGCTATTTTACAGCTTGTTATATAAGTATGGTAAGACTTAAACCCAGTCCAGCTGGGTATTGGAATGAACAAAGATGTCGCGAGGTAGCGATGGAGTGTAAGGCCATCGAGGAATTCCGCGAGGCATACGACGGACGCGCTTATGTTAATAGCCGTAAAAGAGGTCAGGTGAAAAAACGCTGCATTTTCTCTATTCTAACTTATTTTCTATTGTTGTTTCTTGTCTTTTTCAAGCCGCCGAAGGCATAGAATAGACTTTTCTTATATCGGACTGAGGTAACGATGGGGTCAGAAGGGATAGCCTACGGCCAAATGGAAGGCGACTGCATCTTTGAAGCGGCGAAGGTTGAAGTAGGAGGACTTGCCTGTGTCGTAGGGGGCATGGATTCCGACACCCAGGTCGAGACGAAGGATGAGGTATTCGAGATTGTAGCGAAGGCCGAAACCTGTGCCTACGGCCAAATCCTTGAAGAAACGGCTGGCGGTGAACTTGCCGCCGGGATGGGAGTCATCGCCGTGCATGAGCCAGACATTGCCGGCATCGACGAAGAGGGCACCCTGCAGTTCGTTGACGATGGGGAATCGGTATTCGGCATTGAGTTCCAGTTTCATGTCGCCCGACTGGTCGAGATAGGTGCCTCGCCCAGAGGTGTCCTGATAACTGCCAGGTCCGATGCTGCGCACGGCAAAGGCTCGGATGCTGTTGGCTCCGCCAATGTAGAAGAGTTCGCTGTAGGGTGCATAGTCGGAGTTGCCGAAGGTCCAGATTCCTCCCAGTTGCACACGGGTGGCGATGGAGGTTTTCTCGCTCAGGTGAAAGGTGTTCTTGAGGGTGAAGAGGAATTTGAGGAATTGGGAATAGGGGGTGAAAAGGAGTTTCTTGTCTTTTTCGTAGTAGTCGAAGCCCAGGAGGGAGTTGGTGAGATTGAGGAAGTTGCCTGATTCCTTGACGGTTGCCTCGAAGTGCATGGCGTGGGGGATGCGCGAGTTCCAGCGGTTATCGTAGATGATGGAATACTGCATGGCTGGTATGAACTGGTCGCGCAGCGATACATAGAGTGCGGAGTTGCGACGCACGATGGAGTCGAAGCGCGCGGTGGTTTCCTGCATTTTGTTGTAGGAAATGGAGAGCGGCGAGAGTTGGTGGCTCCACGAGCGTGAGGTCTGGAAGCCGTAGGTGGCTTCGGCGATGAAGGACATGAGCCTGTAGTAGTTGGCTCGGTTCAGTTGGTCGGCACTGACTCGGAAGCGGGTGGAGGTGGGGTATTTGTAGAAACGCTTGTTGAGCCAAGGGAAGGCTATCCAAGGATAGGAGAGCGAGACGTCGGCTCCGATTTCCCATGAGTCGATGCGTTTGGGGGCACCAAACTGTTTGCGGGTCTGCCATTCGTAACTGCCCTTGAGGCCGACCGAGAGGGTCTCGCCATGATGGAAGGCGTTGCGCTTGGAGAAGGTGATGCCCAAGGAGGGGCCTATCTGTGCATTGGATTTTTGGGTGATGCTGAAGTTGACCTCGGTGTCGATGAGTTGGTCCATCATCAGGTCGAGTCGCACGTCCATCGTGTCGTTGAGTTCGGTGGTGTCGCGAGGAATGAAAGTGAACTTGACGTTGGAGAAGATGTCCATACTGTGGAGGTTGACGAGGGTCTTGTCCACGTTGGCCTGATTGAAGAGTCGGCGGCGCCAGAACTTGAAGTTCTTGAACAGCACTCGCGGGGCGATGGGGATTCGTTCGCCCTGATAGGCTATCTTGACGCTTCGCAACATGAGGGAGTCGTCGTAGGTGTTCATGCGGCCTTCTTGCCTGCGTTGCCTTGCTTCCGCACTCCTCATGTTCTGACGGATGTAGGTATTCACCTTGCCGAAGTAGAACTGTCGGTTGGCCTTTTCGGGGATGTCTTTGTCTGGCACCACGAGGAGTTTCACACGGTAGGGAACGTTGGTGGAGTCGGCAACGTAACTGATGTAGTCGGGGCGGTAGTAGTAGTAGCCATGATTGCGGAAACTGTTTACGATGCGAGTTTTCTCGTTGGTGAGGTCGAGGGTGGAGAACTGCCCTCCCTTGTGGATGTAGGCATCTTTCGATGTGGCTTTGAGAATGCTGTCCTGAATGGTGTCGCGGAAGGCATAGCGGATGCTGTCATAGAGATAAGGTTGCCCCAGATGCACATCGTAGGAAATCTTCTGCTTCTTGGGGTCACGCTGGGGGACGAGGCGATAATCGACCTTGCCACGAAAGTAGCCATAGTTCTGCAAAAGGTTGGAGGCCACCTTTGCACGGGTGTCGGGCGACACTTGCGAGATAGTGACGGGAGTGACAGCAAAGGCATTGAAAAGCCACTTGTTGAATCCTGTGCGCGGTTTATCCACCAGCGCATTGTAAGTCCAAAGCCCTATCTGAAGGGGGCTTCGCACATAGGAACTTCCGATGAAGGCACCATTGGGGGCATAGTCGAGAGCGGCCTTCACTTCGGCCACAGCAGTCTCTTCGGCAGGCGTTTCCAACTCATCGTGCACCTTCACCTTGTCGATGCCGATGTAGAGGGTCTCACCTTCGGGTAGGTGGGAAGTGGTGGAACAGGCGGCAAGGAGTCCCACTATATATAATATAAATATGTGTAAAACGGTCTTTCTCATACTGCATTTGTGCTTCATTCCTTCTGCTTCTTTTTGCGTTCCTTTTTCGATTCCGTCTCTTTTTCCGCATCTTTCTCACTCTTCTTCCGCCAGATAAGCAGGTCGGAGAAGCGGTCAACCTTGCGACGCAGAAGGACACCGACTCCGTTCTTGTCGATTTCGCCTTCAATCAGGTTGGAGTAGTCTTTCACATGGAAGAGGCGGATGTATTCGGTGCCGCCATTGTTGAGTCGCCATTCGAGCGAAACGTCATCGATGTAGGCACCCGACTTGTGGGCAGCCTCTCCTCCGTCATCTTTGCTCACTTTGCCACCAATGATGACATTGAGGCGGTCGGAGAAGAAGCGTCGGGAGAACTTGAAGGAGTAGTCGGTACGCGAAGTGCCATCATCGCGAGTCATCTGCTCCATGCCCACATTGACTTCCACCATTGTCTGCATGGCCTTACCCGCAATGTTGTTGATTTCGTTCTGCAAGAAACTGTTGAGGGCATTGCCGGCAGTGAATCCCTTTCGGTTGTTGCCGGAGAGATACATACCTGTGGCCAACATGCCCACCGCAAGTTTGTTTTTCTCTTCGGCCGAAAGGCTGGCCAACTCGTTCTGCACGGAGATGTCTTCGGGAGCATCGATGGTGAAAATCAGTTCCATATCATTCAGCGTGTTGGAAATAGCCAAACCGGCATCGAAGGTGACACTCCGGCTTGTTCCGTCGCTCTCGCCCACGGTGGCCTTGAGCCGCTCGGTGGCTGCCACGTTGAGCACAGGGTTGGTGGGGTCGCCCGTGAAGTCGATGTAGGAACCTTGATGGATGGTGAAGGTTTTGAGTGGGATGACGGGCAGGGTGTATTTCATTTCACCTTCGTTGATGGTGTAGCGTCCCTGCATGTTAATCACACCTTCGGGGGTATAGGTCATCGTGACGGAGCCACCGCCCTGCACGGTGATGTAACTCTGCTTGTCGGCCGAGAACTCGCCTCGCAACTTGGCCCCGTCTTCAATGCTGAGCACGAGGTTCATGTCAACACCTGTGAACGTTTTTTTCGGCAGACTCTCGATGGGAGGAGGTGGTGCGTTGAAATCGACAAAGGTGACGATGTCTTCCAGTCGGTCGCCCTGATAAAGGGCTGTCTCGGTCATGACATAGGTGACATCGGTGGTGGGCAAGACTCTCACAAGCCCACGCACCGTAAGGTCTTTGGTGGAACCGAGGACACGGGCGAAGAAGTCGCCATACATATCGCCATAAAGTAACGACTTGCTGGACTGCTGTGCTTCGATGAGTTTGAAGTTACGCCCATTGAGTGACAGCGACATGAATATTTCCTCGAAATTGGAGAAATCCACATAGCCATTGAGGGTGAGCGGATTCGAGTCTGCCCCATAGAATTTGAAGGCATCGAAATCGACACGGCTATTGTTGAACTTGATGCTGTCGTTGGCCATAGCCAAATTGAGACTATACTGTTTGGAGACAGCATGCACATCCTTGGGGACCAAGGCTCCATTGAACATCAGCGCACCCATCGGTCCCGTCACTTTCATGCCTCCCGACATCTGTCCCGTAAAGCCTACTATCTGGCCAGGCACGAAGGCTGAGAACATGGACATGGGCACATCGAGAAACGAGAGATTGGCATCGAGAGTTCCCTCCCCTTGTGCATCGTATGTTCCGGCCAACTGCAAGACATCGTTGCTGTCGTAGGCCAATGAGGCATGAACCGAATGGAGTTTTTCGCCTTGTGGTGTATAGGTGAATCGGGAAGCAAGGTCACCCACCTTCATGCCCTCATAGGTGAAACGGTCGGCATCGAGCACTCCTTCCACCATGAAGTTCTCCCCTTGGTCTATATAGGTGGCATCCAGATGAAGATTACCATCCATTTGGGGCAAGCCCGGAACGGGAACGACCGAAAGCATCTCGCTCAAGTTCAGGTCGTTCACCAGGATATTGGCAATCTGTTTGCCCATTTCGCTCTCGTCGGCAAACAGGGCCACATAGCAACTGTCGGAGGTACTCGCCAATCGGACATCAGCCATAATCGGTTGGTCGGGACGAGTGATGATGTAGTTGTCTTCATTGATGGCAAACTCCCGATAAGCCAGCACCGGCTTTTGCGGATAGAGGCTGAAATGCACACTCTTCTCGTCGGCCACGCCCCTCACACCCAGGTCGATGCCCTTGCGGTCTTTCTTGTCGAAATAGGTCAGATGGGCATCCACCTCGTCGGCTTTCACATAGCCGTCCAGATAGGCTCGGAACGCTGGCAACAATGGCTGATCGCTGCAACGCATTCCAGCATGATAGTTGAACTGGAGGGAGTCTTGCTTCACATCGAAGAAGGCCGTATCAATCCTCACGCTATCTGTCTGGAAAGCATAAATATGGCCCCTACCCGTCAATCCTTCCACGGGCGACGACTCCACATCCACCTCCAACTCGTCAAAGCGAATGCCATACATTTTCAGAATGTCGGAAACAGGATTGTTCCGCCCAGCCTGAGCATAAATGGTGAGGTCGGGCAAATAATTCTTGAGGTCATAAAGATTCACGTCGTGCTTCTGGAACTGCGAGACAGTTTCCCGTTGCAGACGTTCCATCTTCGGCAACAGGTTGAACACGTTGCTGGGAGTGAAGAAAGAGAAATCAAGGTCGCCCGTCCTCAGCGTGGCAGAAGTGGTGTCTTTCCGCGCCTCGGCCATCAGGCTGAAAGCGGCTGTCTGGATGCTGTCATTCGCCATCTTCAGACGAAGAGCATCCACATCAGCCTCGATGCGGAAAAGTTTGTCCAGGTTGTACGAGAACTCCATCGTGCCGCTGGTACTGACCTGTAACATATTCTCGCTCAATCCCATACGCTGCACATCGACGAAAGGCAGGTTGAGATTGAGCACACCCGCAATGAGATGTTTCTTCAGTTCGCCATCAAAAGTGAGGTCGGTCTGCACCTGGTCGTTGTCCGCCTGCAAGGCCAAGGTCAGTTGTCCGCCCTTCAGCGAAACATCAGCCTCGATATTGCTCAAGTTGATGTTACCCATTTGCCCATTCGTCAAACTGGCTAAAGCCTCAAGTTGTGCGCCCGGTGCAAGGAAGTCAAACCCTCGCCCATGCACCGAAGCCTTGCCCGTAAGGACGGTGTGGTCGTCCATTGGCACATAGTTGTTCAGCACCCAATTGTTGAAAGTCACATCGGCCTTGTAAGCATCGAGTGCCATCACATAACTGCCATTCACGCTCGCCGAAGCCCCATACACATCTTTCAGGCTCAAGTCAGTCTTCAGCGACAAGTCATCTGCCACATCCCACAAAGTCGCCCCACCCTCCATCAGAGCCAACCCCGGCACCTTGGCCCAAAGTCTCTTCACCACCAGTTCCTCCAGATTTCCTTCCGCCTTCAGTTGCACCTCGACGGGACGCGCTGAAAGTTGCTGGTTCAGCATCGTTGCCACCTCACGTGTGTCTTCGCCTCCCATCTGGGTGAAATAGACAATATCGCCTTTCCCCATCAGCCCCTCTCCCAAGAAGGAAAAAGCCCCTGGGGCCACCTCGTCAAAGGCATTCATATCCATCCGATATGCCAACGACAAATCGCTGTCAGCCGTCTTGACGTGAAGTTTCGGAACGGTCAAACTCAAAGAATCCATTTCCACGCGCCCCTGCGCCTCTTGGATAGCAAGTCCTGTCTGTTCAACACCCTCCAAGTGTTTCAGGTTCAGTTGCATCTCTCCAGTTCCTTTATACTCAAAAGAATCCACCTCCAAGGCTATCTGCGAGAACAGCAAATGGTTAGGGTCGAAACGGTCGGGCAACCGAGGTTCCTTTCGCAAGTCAAAACCTGCAGATGAGCCATCGACTTGCAAACGACTCACCCGATAAATTTCTTCGTCAAGGTCGAGATAAGCCTTAGCCTGAGCATGGCCGACATGGGCCGTCACGTAGGTGCTATCGGCCTGAGGAGTAAGCAAAACGGTCGCCTTCACCCGTTGCAGTTCCACATCCTGCAAGTTCAACTTCCATCGGACAGGTTCACTTTCAGTCGTGTCTTCCGGCACCGAATCCGCCAGAAGCACCGTCAGGTCAGCATCCCTCAGCAAAGCCCTGTTCACCACCGCAACCTCTTCCTTCAAGTCCGTGCTGTGGCTCTCAAGACTCAGTTCTGCCAACGTGCCTTTCACGACACAAGCATCTATCAACTGTCGGGTGTTGACTTTGGCATCGTACAGATGGATGCCATCCACCTCCGCTTTCAAATGGAAAAGCGGCAAAGCCCTCACGCTCACGTCCAATTCACGGGCAGCGACCACCGTGTCGCCATTCTGAACGGCCAACATTCCCCCCATCGAAAGGTCAAGCGGAAACTTCAGGCTCACCTCCTCCACCGTCACGTCCATCCCCAACTCCTCGCTCAGCCATTCGGCCGCCCTATCGACAGCGTATTTCTGCACAGGAGGCGTGTAAATCAGTACGAAAAGCAACAGAAACAAGAGAATTGGAGTCAGCGCAATCCCCAACAGGATGCGCCAACTCCAACTTAAAAGTGAATACTTTCCGTACTTCTTCATAAAAGTAAAAAGTCAAAAGTTAAAAAACTAAAAACTAAAAGTTAAAAATTGAAGTTTCGGATGCTTTCTTCAACAACGAATATTTCGAATATGACGAATTTATACAATGCACAATGCACCTAAAGGTGCTACGAATAAAAACGAATGCTGAGTGTAGCCATTCGATTTCATTCGTAGCCGCT
>OCVV011238129.1_pt1 | contig 11833 bp, 12 predicted proteins | sample 1539721 | NCBI WGS metagenome assembly OCVV01 (sample SAMN02144230, study PRJEB22623) | gut metagenome | biome: sheep rumen | host: Ovis aries | place: New Zealand | reverse complement strand
CCAGCAGAATCTCACAGTCGCCGTATTCCGGCAGCGAGTTGACCTCATAGTACAGCACCAGCGCCGTTCCGGACGCAGTCAGCGTCCAGTCGCCGGTGTCCGGATGAAGCCGGAATGCAGTCGGAAACGCCCAGTTATCCTTTTTGACGATCGGGCTCTGCGTCTGCGCATCGCTGAGCTGCTCCGGCGTCCGATATTGCAGATTCACAAACGGCGCCCCGAGCCACGGCTCCGGCAGCGGCGACCGCTCTGCCTCCGGCGCATCAGCCGCCGCATCGAACAGATGCAGCAGACAGTCCGCAAGGATGCGGTGACCGTCCGGGTTCGGGTGGCTTTCCTCATCGGCATAATCCGTCCAGGTGAGTGCGCCCGATTCAAGCTGCGGATCAAGCCCCTGCCGCAGCACAATGCACGGCAGACCGTAATGCTCCGCGATCGGCACCATGTAAGTCTCACAGCTATAGCCGGATATGTTCCGCAGAATGACGATGCAGACAGCGGGCGCATGCTCCGCGGTCAGCAGCTTCCGGAGCAGGCTCTCAAAAGCGTGAACGCTCGGGCGCAGTGTTGTTTCGTTGATCGCGAACTCGACAAACACGAGGTCAGGCTGCTGCGCGAGGATAAACCGATCGGCCAGCAGTGTGCCGACCATGCAGTTCATGCCCGGTGCCGCGCAGACCTGATCGGTGACGGCATAGCCGCGGGCCGCAAGCCCCTCATGCACCATTGCCGGATAGGGCTCCTTGTAGACATCGCCGTTTGCATAGCCCTGTGTGACGGAGCCGCCGATATACCCCAGCCGAAGCTCCTTTTTTTGCAGGATGCGCCGCCAGTCCGTGCGGCGGCCTGTCCCGCACACCGCCTGCTCCGCAATGCTGCTGCGGATCGTTTCGGAAATCATACCAATAAAACCCCTTTTTCTTTCTGTTATTTCATTCTTCGCTCTTCACTCATGTACGAGGCTGCTCCCTGTCCCATGCGCCATGTGCCGACATCGACAAGCTGCCGCAGCAGCAGTGCATAGGCAGATGCCGCCTTGGACATATAGGCATTTTTGCGCGAGATCAGCAGGATCGGGTTGACCGCAGCGTCATCGGGCAGGGAATAATAATTCGGATGCAGCCGGAAATTGCCGTAGTAGATCAGAGAATCCGGCAGCAGGGCGACCCCCATATTCGCACAGACGAACGAAAACACTGTCTCGATCGTCCGGACGCTGTAGCCGATCTTCGGCGTAAAGCCGCAGGCCTGACAGACGGCATTGAGCGTGCCGCGGTCATATTCGCCCGCATTTGCCGCGACAAACGGTTCCTCCGCGACCAGCGGCAGATCAATCGGCTGCTGCCGCAGAAAATTGATGCTTGCGCCGGTGATATCGGAGGCAGTCAGCGGTGCCGGGAGCTGCTCGGTCAGCGGATTTGTCGGCGAAACGGCGAGATAGAGCCGCTCATCGGCCAGCGTTTCGACATGAAACTGCTTGGCATCAAATTCACCCGAGCCGATCGCAAAGTCGATCTCACCGGCTGTCAGCATATCGCGGAGCTGCTTCATCTCCGCCTCCTGAATGTCGAGGTGGATCTTCGGATATTTCGCATGAAATGCGGCAATGCTTCTGGCGAGCAGACAGCGCACACGGAACGACGATGCACCGATGCGCACGGAGCCGGCCTCAAGGCCCATGAGGTCGGCGAGCGAATTGTTCATGCTCTCCTCCATCGCGAGCAGCCTGCGCGCCCATTCGGCATAGAGCCTGCCGGCATCGGTCAGGCAGAGCGGCGTGACTGAGCGGTCAAAAAGCTGTACGCCGAGCTGCTTTTCGATGCTGTGGATATACTGACTGAGGGAGGGCTGGGTGACATAGAGCTTTTCGGCCGCCTTTGAGATGCTTCTGCACTCCGCGACCGCGAGCACATATGTGAGCTGCTGCGTGGTCATGAGCTGCTCCTTTCCGGGGCGGCTTTCCGGTGCAGAGGCATCCGCCGCAGCATAAATATCTGCATAATCATTTCCCCCTTGACAAATAAAGCTTCAGCCTGAAAGCGGGAGGCTCTCAGGCTGACAGTGGTGTGAAGCTGTTTTCTTTTTCCCCTTATTTACATGCTGCTCAGCGTATTGGTTCCGTCTGCGTTTGCCTGTTCCGCTGCATCAGGCGTATAGCCGCCGGCCTTCTCAGCCATTGCCGCAAGCGCCGCGAGGTCGCCGCCGGCTGCCTTGGGAGCAGCAGCGGGTGCAGCCGGGACTGCGGGTGCGGCAGGTGTGACCGGTGCAGCAGGTGCGGCAGGTGTGACAGGTGCAGCAGATGCCTGCGGATTTTGTGCAGGAGTTGCTGCGGCTGTATGAGCCGGCTCCTCCTTGTCCTCTTTCTCATCATAGTCACCCTCGAGCCAGCCGACGCGCTGCATCTGCTTGACCGGGATGCGCTTCAGAGGCGAGTACGTGAATTTCGGACAGTGATATCCGGCATCGACCATGCCTTTTTTGGTACAGAGCACCTTATCGCCGTCGCTCGAACGCTTGCCGTGTTCGCAGTATTCGCATTTCGGCTCAATCGCCTTTCCGAAATACTTACCGCCCTTGGAAAAAACATCAAAAAGTCCCATTTTGGTCACCTCGTTTATATCGGGATCTGTGCAGAATCCGGCTGACGCTGCTGAGATACCCGTCTCTTTTCTCCATTATAGCATATTTTTTTGAGTTTGTCTAGTCTTTTTTTAGAAGAAATGGAAATCCGGTCAAAAAAATCAGAAAAGCCGGAATGACCGACCCCGATTCCGAGACAGCGGCGTGCCGTGCAAAGACAGCGGCACATTCCTCCGCCGGGAGCGGAAGCAGCGGCAGACAGATCCGCGCAAGGACTCCCGCGAGGACGGCAGCGGCAAGGCGCGTCAGGAGGAGGCGCCCGATGCGCAGCTCCCGCACGCCCACAGTCATGCACTGCAGCAGCACGCAGCACCCGCCGAAGGAGAGCAGTCCCGCGCTGAGCGGCAGCAAGGCCTGCTCCGGCAGTCCGCAGCGGAATACCGTCCCGAGCTGTGTCACATCCGCAAAGGCATTGACCGCCGCAGTGACCGTGAACGGCGGAATGCCGAGCGCTTTGCCGGGCAGCGTCAGCAGGTACATGACCCCGCAGAGCTCCAGCAGACATTGAAGCACCCCGAACAGCAGCACGGCCGCGCAGATCGCCGCCATGCTCCGCATTGCAGCAGAGGCCGCATCGGTCAGCATTTGCGCTGCGGTTTCGTCACGGTGTCTTTGCTGAGGCACACAGGCAGGCGCAGCGCCCGGACGCAGCAGCAGGCCGAGGGTCAGATTCGCGGCGATGCAGCAGAGCATGATGCACACCCCGTGCGCCGTGCTGCCGAAAAGCTGCTTTCCGGCAAGCCCGATCAGGAATGCCGGGCCTCCGCCGCAGCAGATGCACGAGAGCCCTGCGGCATCCTGCGCGGAGAGCTCCCCGCGTGCAGCGGCCTGCCGCAGCAGCATCGCCCCGACCGGATATCCCGCAAACTGACTGACCAGAAAGATCCCGAACACCGCAGGCGGCATGCGGTACAGCCGCGCAATATGCCTCAGACACCGCCCGAGGCCGTCCGCAGCACCGCTCATGCAGAGCAGACTGCCCAGCAGCGTGCAGCCGTAAAGCGACGGGATCAGCGTGGTCAGGCAGAGCATGATGCGCCCGTGCAGCACCGCCGAAACATCCCCCGCATGTGCCGAAAGCAGCAGCATCAGTACCGTCAGCAGCAGTGCCGCGCATGCAGAACGCACCGTGCTGCTCCGCAGCCTTGTCATATCCGATCACCTCCGCCAAATTCTATGCAGCCTGTGCATAGAATCAGAACCGCCGCCATACAATGCGCAGAGAGGTGATGTGCAGATGCAGAAGCCGGAAATATTTGCCGACCGCCTGGAGCTCTGCGGAAATACGGATCTGTATTTTGACCGCTGCCGCCGGCTGCTGGAATGCAGCGATATGCTGGTGCTGGCAGAGGTCAGCGGACATCAGGTCGCGGTCTGGGGCAGCGGACTGACCGCTTCGGACTACAGCGCGGGCGGTCTGCATGTTCACGGGACGATCGCTTCCGTCGAATTTGACGGCGGACTCTGAACGGAGGTGCGGAGGATGCGGCGGGCATATATCAGCTTTACGGCGGAGGGCGATGCGCTCCCTGCCTTCCGGGACGCACTGCGCAGCAGCGGGGTGTCATGCCGCTTACAGCAGATCAGCGGCGGGAAGTTCCATGCGCAGACCAATGCCGGCAGCAGGCGCCGTCTGGAGCAGTATGCAGCGGAATACGGCATCACGCTGCACATTCTGTCACAGCACGGCCTGCGCTTCCGTCTGCTGCCGTACCGGTTCCGGTTCGGCGTGCCTGCGGGTCTGCTCTGCGGACTGGCGTTTCTCTACTGGTGCAATGCAACGGTGCGCAGCATCGAGATCACCGGGAACGAAACTGTTTCCGACACGGAAATTCTCTGCGCACTGGATGAGCTGGGCGTCCGGCGCGGCACGCCGTTCCGGGAGATCCCGTTTACATATATCGAACAGCAGATGCGGCTGCGGGTGTCAGATATCGAGTGGATCGCGATGCGGCACGAGGGCGGCCGCCTGATCGTCGATCTGACGCAGGAGCGCAACCCGCCGGATATGGACAGAAGCCGTATGCCCGCAAACATCATCGCGGCGGTTCCTGCGCAGATCACATCCGTGAATGTGCTGGGCGGGCATGCAGTGCGGCAGAAGGGCGATACCGTCAGAGCGGGTGAGCTGCTCATCACGGGCGTGCAGGCCGATGAATACGGCACAATGCACTATTACCGTGCAGCCGGGGTTGTAACGGGCATCTATGAGGCACAGTTCTCCTGCGAGCAGCCGTTCGTCGCAGAGCTGCCCGCCCGCGGGAATACGGTCACGGAGCCGCTGCTTGAGATCTTCGGCAAGCGCTTTCCGCTGTCGCTGGGCTTTTCCGCACCGCAGGGAGAGCAGCTCTATGAGGAGACACGCCGCCCGCTGACGCTCTTTGGCCGGGAGCTCCCGCTGACGCTGATCGACTGCCACTATACCGAGCCTGCGTATGTGCTGACCGCCTTTTCAGAGGATGAGGTTCGTGCAATTCTGACAGAAAAGGCAGAGCGCTATGAGCGGAATTTTCACGCCGATGACACAGTCATCGCCAGAAAAGCCGAATTTTCGCGTACTGATTTGGGCATATCGCTGAATATCAACTATATTTTCGAGGGGCCTATCGGGAAAACCAGTGAAATTTTTGTGAAATTATCCTAAAACTATTCCATTTTCAAACGTTTTGTGGTATAATGGAAATAGTTTTATGGGAAGTGCGCATTTTTTCAGTGCGGCCGCCCGAAAACGATTTGAAATAAAGGAGCATACAAAAGGAAAAAAACGCATGGCAGAACGTATTTGGAACGCGGCGGATCCCGACCAGATCGCCGCAGTATTCGGAACCTATGATGCAAACCTCAACATGATCCAGAAGCAGTTTCATGTTGTGATCGTCAACCGCGGCACCGGCGTCAAGATCACCGGAGCCGAACAGGATGTCGAGAAGGCAGCACAGGCAATGGATGTGCTGCTGAAGAATGTCGAGCAGGGCGGCAGCCTGACCGACCAGACCGTGCGATATGTCGTCGGCATGGTCGCGGACGACGCGGCGCAGGAGGTCAGGGAGCTGACATCCGATGCCGTGAGCTATACCGTCACGGGAAAGCCCGTGCGGCCGCGCACCGTCGGGCAGAAGCACTATCTGACCGCGATCGCCGAGAATACGATCGTGCTGGGCATCGGCCCCGCCGGCACGGGCAAGACCTATCTCGCCGTTGCAATGGCAGTCAAGGCGCTCAGAGCGCATGAGGTCAGCCGCATCATTCTCACCAGACCGGCCGTTGAGGCGGGCGAAAAGCTCGGCTTCCTCCCCGGCGATTTGCAGGATAAGGTTGACCCCTATCTCCGGCCGCTGTATGACGCGCTGTTTGAAATGCTCGGCTCGGAGGCAGTCGAGCGGAATCTCGAAAAAAATGTCATTGAGATCGCGCCGCTCGCGTATATGCGCGGCAGAACGCTCGATAACGCATTCATCATTCTCGATGAAGCGCAGAACACGACCTCTGAACAGATCAAAATGTTCCTCACGCGGCTGGGCGAGGGCAGCAAAATGGTCATCACCGGCGATATCACGCAGATCGACCTGCCCGACCCCAAACGCTCCGGCCTGATCGAAGCGATGCGCGTACTGAAGTCCGTGGATGATATCGTCATCCATCAGTTCAATGAGAAGGACGTCGTGCGCCACAAGCTCGTTCAGGATATTATTACCGCGTATGCAAATTATGACCATAAAACCGCCCAAATTCATGAAAGGAAAAAGAATCGAAATGGCTAAGCTGAAAGTTTACATCAAAGACACCCAGCATGAGGTGAAAATCCCGGTCGGTATCCGTCTGCTGATCCGCCGCTGCTGTCAGGCAGTTCTGACGACAGAAGGCTTCGGCCACGATACCGAGGTCAGTGTCTCCTTCGTCAATAACGAGGAGATCCGCAAGCTGAATGCACAGTACCGCAACAAGGACATGGAGACAGATGTGCTCTCCTTCCCGCTCTGTGAGGGCGATCATCTGGAGATCAATGCCGAGAACGGCTATGTGCTGCTCGGCGATATCGTCATCTCTATGGAAATGGCCGTCAAGCAGGCAAAGATGTACGGGCATGTGCTGGAGCGCGAGGTCGCGTTCCTGACGGTGCATTCGATGCTGCACCTGCTGGGCTATGACCATGAGAAGTCCTCGCTTGAGCAGCGCCAGATGCGCGAAAAGGAAGAGTCTGTGCTCGAAAAGCTCGGATTCTCCCGCGATACCAGCTATATCGTCCCGGATGAGCAGGAGTGAGCATGGAGCATAACGAAAATACAAAGATCCTCTTTGCCGCGATCGCGGGACATACCAATGCGGGCAAATCATCGCTGCTGAATGCGCTGATCGGCGAAAAGATCGCGTCGGTCAGCCCCAAGCCCCAGACGACCCGCACCCGCATCACCGGCATCCGGAATATCGGCAGCACCCAGCTTGTCTTTACGGACACCCCGGGTCTGCATCACGCCCGGACAAAGCTCGGCGACCAGATGCTCAAGGCCGCCAGAGAGGCAGTTTCCGATATCGACTGCGTGATCTTCATGCAGGACTGCACCAGACCGGTCGGCGAGCAGGAGCAGACAATGCTCGACAACCTCACAAAACAGGGCACGCCGGTCATCTTTCTCTACAACAAGATCGACCTGCTGAGCGAGAAATCCAAGCTCGCGCCGCTGCTGATGCAGGCGGAAAACCGCTGGCACCCGCGAACGCTCATTCCCGTCAGCGTCACGAAAAATGACGGCGTGCAGGATGTGCTGGACGAGCTGCTCGGCATGGCTGTTCCCGGGCCGCATTATTTCCCGGAGGATATGCTGACCGACCAGCCCGAGCGCGTGCTGGCATCGGAGATCGTGCGGGAGCAGCTCCTCTATCTGCTTCAGGATGAGGTGCCGCACGGCATCGCCGTCGTGACGGAGCAGTTCTCCGAGCGCGAGGACAAGGATATCCTGAATATCTCCGTGCTGATCTACTGCGAGAAGGAATCGCATAAGCGCATCATCATCGGCAAGAACGGCGCCATGCTGAAAAAGGTCGGCGCGAATGCGCGCAGAGAGCTCGAAAAGTTCTTCCGCATTCAGGTCAACCTCCAGACATGGGTCAAGGTCAAGGAGGACTGGCGCAACCGCGGTGCCATTTTGCAGCAGTTCGGCCTGAACAGCGATTCCTGATCTTTCCGTGTAAAATCAGCAGAAAACCGCATATACTACCCCCAAAAGGAGGCATAGCATATGCGGAACGAAAACGAATTCCTGACAAATTATATGGCAGAAAAGCGCGTCCGGCAGAGCTGGGACGCATTCTGTGAGAGCGGCAGCGTGCCGGCCTATCTGGCCTACCGGAGCTGCTGCGCAAAGCTGGAGGGCAGAACCGATGCCGACACATCTGACCGTCAGGGGACTGGTCATCCGTGAAACAGCCTACGGCGAGGCGGACAAGCTCCTTGATCTGCTGACCGAGCACGGCATCCGCACGGTGCGGGCGCGCAGTGCAAGAAAGCCCGGCGCAAAATATGCCGCACTGACCCAGCTTTTCGCTTACGGCGAATACTGTCTGCGGCAGAGCGGCGAGCGGTATTATCTCGACAGTGCCGTTTCGCTGAACCTGTATTACGGGCTGCGCAGCGATCTCGAAGCGCTTGCCCTTGCATCCTATTTTTCAGAGCTGATCCGCCGCACCGCGACCGATCAGCCGCAGCCGCAGCTTCTGCGGCTGTTCTGTTATGCGCTGCATCATTTATCTGAGCATGACCGCCCGCCGATGATGGTGAAGGCGGTCTTTGAACTGCGCCTGCTGACGGAGCTCGGACTGATGCCGGACATGCTCTGCTGCAAAAGCTGCGGGGAATATCTCCCGGCAAGCGTGCTGTTCCGCATGGAGCAGGCCGATTTTGTCTGTGCGGACTGCGCCGGCTCCGAAGCGGCGGCTGCACAGGATGTGCCGGGGAGCGCATCGGTCTTGCAGGCGGTGCGGCATGTGATCTTCTCGGAATATGACCGGCTGTTCCAGTTCCGGCTGAAAAATGAGGCGCTGCCGCAGTTCGCGGAATACACCGAGCATTTTCTGCTGCATCAGCTCGGCGGCGCATTCCATACGCTGAAATTTTACCGGGAGCTGACCGGCAGCGGGGAACCGGGATCCGCCGGAGCAGTCTGACTGAAATCACGGAAGGGAGGAACCGAGCATGACAGATGACATGAAAATCCCGCAGGACGAGGCGCAGCAGGAGGATGAGATCTATCACCTCGATACCCGCACCGCCCTCGCAGAGCATCTGTTTACCAAGCGGGAAACAGGCTTCCGGCATGCGCCCTTTGAGCGGGAGATCGCATTCTATGAGAGCGTGCGCTCGGGCAGCGTCGAAACGGTCAAGACGCTGTTCACACCGCTCGGCGGAGAGGGCTTCGGCACGCTCAGTCACGATCCGCTGCAAAATCTCAAGTATCATCTGGTCGTCAGCATCGCCATGATCACGCGCTTCTGCATCAACGGCGGCATGCAGCCGGAGGAGGCCTACAGCCTCAGTGACGTCTATATCCTGCGCACCGACCGCTGCGAATCCGTCAGCGAGATCAACGATGTCCACTTTGAAATGACGATCGCGTTCACCAAGCGCATGCGGCAGATCAACAGCGGCAAAATGTATACGAAAACGATGCTTGCAGTGCTCGATTATATCAGCGACCACCTGCACGAGCGTATCCTGATCGAGGATCTCGCGGAGGCAGTCTCGCGCACCCCGCCGTATATCTCCCGCATGTTCCGCAGGGAAATGGGCATGCCGCTCAGCGAGTATATCAACCGGAAAAAGATCGAAGCGGCCGCAAATATGCTGCAATTCTCGGATTTTTCCGCGCTGGATATCAGCAGCTACCTCGGCTTCAGCTCCCAGAGCTATTTCATCAAGCTCTTCCGCAAGCAGATCGGACTGACCCCGAAGGAATACCGCAGCCGATTCTATACGGTCGGATTCATGAAGCCGAAATAAGGTTATGATTTTTCTATTTTGCAGATAATTTTGCTAGAATCTCCGCGCCGTTCTGTGGCATAATGATGACAGGAAGAAAACCCGCAGGGGGATGCGGGAAACAATCGGCAAAACAGAACTGCGAAAACAAGGGGAGATTTATCATGAAAACCAGAACGATGCGCAGAGCCGCCGCATTTCTGTCGGCGTCAGCGATCTGCCTCGGCGCGGTGCAGATCGGTGCATTCGCACGCACGAACACGGACATCAACTCGGACGGTCAGTCGAATGTGCAGGATGTGAGGGATATGGTCAGCGCACTGCTCGGCACCTCCGGCGCGCCGCAGGGCAGCGATCTCAACGGCGACGGCAAAGTCAATGCAAAGGATCTGACAATCCTCAAGCACGGACTGCTCTATCCTGAGCAGGCACAGGGCAGAGAGCCGAACCTCCCTGCAACTATGTACTCCAACTTCCGCGCCGGCGATGCAGGCGATTTCTTCTCCTCCGCCGGCTGGACAAACGGCAGACCGTTTGACTGCTACTGGGATAAGACCAATTCGCAGATCAAGGGCGATCACCTGGAGCTCCGGATCGACCGGAACAATGACCCCAACATCACCGCTGAGGACTATGAGACACACGGTACATGGTATCCGGGCTATTCCGGCGGCGAGTTCCGCACGGAGAAATACTACAGCTACGGCTATTATGAGACTTCGATGAAGGCGATCAAGAATGACGGCGTCGTGTCCTCGTTCTTCACCTACACCGGCCCGTCCGATGTGATCAACGGCAAGAAAAATCCCTGGGATGAGATCGACATTGAGATCCTTGGCAAGGATACCACGAAAATGCAGATCAACTACTACCGCGAGAGCAAGGGCGGTCATGAACAGATGATCGACCTGGGATTTGATGCCGCCGAAGCCTACCACACCTACGGCTTTGACTGGCAGCCCGACAAGATCACATGGTATGTGGACGGCAAGGCCGTCGGTGAAATGACCGGCGATATGCCCAAGACCGCAAGCAAGATCATGATGAACGCATGGCCCGGACGCGGCGTTGACGATTGGCTCAAGCCGTTCAACGGCCATACCGGTCTGGTCGCGTGCTATGAGTGGGTCACCTATCACAAGGCAGATAACGCACAGGATCCGATGACGCTGGATGAGCTGGAGAAGCTGGCAAAGCAGGGTCAGCAGGGACAGGAGAACCAGAATAACGGCATGAACGCCAATGCGACAATGGTTTCCAATTTCTCGGCGGGTCAGGCAGGCGACTTCTTCGCCTCCGACGGCTGGTGCAACGGCAGACCGTTTGACTGCTACTGGACCAAGAACAATGCTGCGATCCGGAACAATCTGCTTGAGCTCAACATCAATGCGAAGGATAATCAGCATAACGACATCTACGGCGAAGATTACGAAACCCACGAAAAATGGTATCCGAATTATTCCGGCGGTGAGTTCCGCACCAACAGTTTCTACCACTACGGCTACTACGAGACCTCGATGAAGGCAATCAAGAATGACGGCGTTGTGTCCTCGTTCTTCACCTACACCGGCCCGTCCGATGTTGTCAACGGCCAGAAAAACCCGTGGGACGAGATCGACATCGAGATCCTCGGCAAGGACACTACGAAGGTTCAGCTCAATTACTACCGCGACGGCAAGGGCGGCCATGAGTATATGTATGACCTCGGCTTTGATGCCTCGCAGGATTTCCACAGATACGGCTTCGACTGGCAGCCCGACCACATCACATGGTATGTGGACGGCAAGGAAGCCTACACCATGTGGGGCGATGTGCCCAAGACCCCCGGCAAGATCATGATGAATGCATGGCCCGGCCGCAAGGTCGATGAGTGGCTCAAGCCGTTCAACGGCAGAACCGGTCTGACCGCATACTACCAGTGGGTCACCTACAACAAGGACGGCCGCTGATCCCATTGCAGTTTCCGAAATCACAGATGCTCTGTGTGCTTGAATCAATACCTCCCTCTTCCCTGCGATTCACTCCCGGATCGCAGGGGATTTTTTTCAGGGCTAATAAAGATTTGGGTGGATTCTCGCACAAAAAAGGTGGTTTAGAACGGTCAAATAGAATAAGGTATCGCTTCGCGATGCTCAGTCTGTAGAAAAAGTGTCTCCGACGGATTTATATTGAGGGCGCCGCCCTCAAACTCCCGCTTAAGGGCTACTAGCCCTTAAGAAT
>OCVV011354927.1_pt1 | contig 11836 bp, 12 predicted proteins | sample 1539721 | NCBI WGS metagenome assembly OCVV01 (sample SAMN02144230, study PRJEB22623) | gut metagenome | biome: sheep rumen | host: Ovis aries | place: New Zealand | reverse complement strand
GCCTATAACATCACGTGCCAGCTCGTCTTTTCCAGCAAGATGATTATAAAAATATTTATCATCTAAACGAACAGGAAGCTTAAATGGACAGGTGCTGCAGGAATATTTTTTCATATCACATTTACCACTTACCCACTTATTTTCACAGACTGGAGAATATCCAGTTTTCCCATTGTTTGAATTCTGCCACCGCAAGGCAAATACATCTTGACGGCCAACAAAAAGAGATTTAAAAAGATTGATTTTTTCTTGTGGAGAACTAACTCGAGATACAAGATTTTGATTATCTGAAGAAAGATGAAAATCAGATTTTTCAAAATTACTATTTTCAAAAGATTTTGTTAGTGGTAACTTACTATTGAGATATTCTTTTACAATAGTTTCTTTCTCCGAAAGTTGCATGAGTAAAGAAATCAATTCATCTTTCGAAAGAGAGTTCAGATAATCTTTTATTTCCATAATTGAACTATAGCAATTTTGCTATTTCGCCGCTACTATGAATACTATGCCAAAGGTCAAAGAATCAGACTGGAAATTATTTCGTGTAAAAATTGTTGAATGGCAGGAACGCTACATGAATAAAGTGAATAAAAAATTAATAAAGCTTTTATCTGATGAAAAACTCCCGCCTTCAGAAAAATTCTGGAAAGCCGAAAAGCTGATTTTCCGCGAGAAAAAATCAGCCGGCGTAATTGTAGAAAAGAGCCGCAGCATGTTCAAGATAAACCTCTTAAGACTGCTTAATGAAAAAGCCATTACCTTAGATGATTTAGCTGACTTTAGTCCCGAATTACAGGAAGAGATTAAGAAGGTAAAGGAAGACTAATTGAGTAAACAGATTAATCTCCTTGTTCCGTCATCCCGAACTTGATTCGGGATCTTTTTATAGATGCTGAATCAAGTTCAGCATGACAGTTATAATTCTAATCTATCTTTACCTTCCCCATCAACCCCGAATAATTTTCGCTAATCCACTTGTTAAGTTTTTCCTTACAAAACTCACTCTCCCCAAAAATCAAGCTATCCGGCTTAAGAACTATCTGTGTCCCGTGCAGGATTTTGGAATCATTAGTTTTGCTTGTAACAGAATGCTGTGGAACTCCGCGGATGTAATCCTGTTCACAGATTTTCCCATTCCGCCAGACAGTTATTGTAAGTTTTTCGCAAAGGGAGTTTACAAGCTTTAGGTCATCAAATGGCAGGTCTCCCATCTGTGCGTACTCAAGCTTTGTAATGGGCTTACCTGAAAAAAGATTCTGCAGGACTTCTTCGTGAACCACTCCATTGTCATCCAGTTTGATTCCGCGGCCATCATCAAAAATCTTAAGGCAATTATCCGGCAGCAGACTAAGCTCAATTTTAGAACAAAAGCCCGCCGCCATTTCTTCAAACGAATTACCAAGAATCGTGTAAATCATTTTGTGCATGACATCGCTTAAACTCATTTTTTCTTCCTCCATAGATTTGGTTTTACAATTTGCAAAAAGTTCAACCTCCGGAATGTCATACTTCTGCAAATATTTTTTGATATCTTTTGGAGAAGAGCCAAAAAGACTTTTGAACGATCTTGAAAAACCTTCGTGAGATTCAAAGGAATATTTCATGGCAACATCAATCACTTTCATATCAGCAAGCAAATCCTTTATAGAATATTGCAGCTTCCTGATCCGCACATAAGCAGTAACCGGAATGCCGTAAAAATCCATAAATTTTCTGCTGATATAAAAAGGACTGTAGCCCATAAAATCAGCGAGTTCCTTTAGTCCCATTTTGTTTTCAATGTTTTTTTCAACATATTCAAACAGCGGTTTAAAATCATCCATGTCTGCCTCCTCCACAAGTTTATACGATAATTTTACCACCGCTGTCATTCTAATTCTTGATAAAGTTTGCCATCAACTTTTTTAAATTTATTTTTTCACTTTTTAATTCTTTTTTTCCATGTTAGGAATCATCAGCTTTGGAAACATTTCAGCATAGCGGACCGTCTTATCTTCAATCTTTACAGTTTTTGCGTAAAGGCTTAGTGGGATATCTTTGTCGTCATGGGGAATGAGTTGCCCGTTCATTGCAAGAATTTTTTCTTTGAGTGTTTCGGCATATGCCTGGTCCATTGAGTTTGTAAGCAAAGCGAATTCATCACCGCCAATTCTGAACACAACATCTTCAGAACCGCACACGCTTTCCATTCGTCGCAGAGCTTCTGCAATTGCGGCATCTCCTGCCTTGTGCGAAATCTCATTAATCGGAATAAGGTGAACAATGTCACCACATACAAACCAGCAGTCCTTGCGCGACTTAAAAAAATCATACAACTCCGAAATGTCAACAGTTCTTCTCATAATAGTTTCTCCTTCTAATTGAATGAAGCCTGTAATTTTTGGAAACAGTTCCGCAGAATGTTCACGCCCCTTTTCGGTGTAGCGTTTTTTGAAATCCGACGGATTACAATTCCACACCTGCGAAAAAGTTCTCGTAAAGGCTTCATGACTTGAATAGCCGAATTGAACGGCAATATCCAGAATACTTAGAGCAGGCTTTTCTATCATCAATCTTGCAGCCCTGGTCATCTTTCGGCGGATTATATAATCGTGAACCGAAAAATGAATTGTGTACTTAAAGACCTTTTCAAGCGCAGACTTAGAAGCGTAACACCCAGCAGCAATATCTTCCGTCTGAACAGCGACAGTATCTTCAAGATGTTCTTCGATGAACTCCAGTGACCGCATTAATAAATCAAGATTAGCCAAAGCAACTCCTGTGAGCCCCACGGACTCAGTCGTAGGAAAGCACGCGCGCCATACTTTCTTACAATTATGAGAATACAATATTAGTGTAACATGCATTTGATTTTTTGAGTAAACTTTTAGCAGGCAGAATTTTATCATAAAGGAGGGGAAGGCCGACCCCTTAGGGAGCGGCCCTGCAAAGCAGGGCAAAAACAGTCCAGTGGACTGTTTTTAGCGAGTCTCGGCGAAGGCTGTGCCTGAGCCGGCTGCACTTCGTTGCTCGCCACCCCTTCTAGCGGGGGCTCAAACGCCGCCCCCGCAACGCCCTTGCTTATAAATATATTCTAACATATGATTTAATTTAAGTATAAGGCATTCCTATAAAAAAACACACAAATACAAAACCGAGGTAAAAATGGAACTCAGAGAATTAAACGAAAACGATCTTGAATCCCTTATCAAATTATACGAGCAGTTAGATGGCACTAACAGTGCTTTTACAACAGATGATGCGCGCAAAATCTGGAAAGCAGAAATTGAAGGTAACAAGAAAATTAAATATTTCGGAGCAGTTGAAAACGAAAAAGTAATCTCAACCTGCTATTGTCTGATAATTCCAAATCTTACCCGCTTAGGCTCTTCCATCGCTTTTGTAGAAAATGTTGTAACCGACTCAGAATATCGCGGACAGGGACTCGGCCGCAAAGTTATGGAAATGGCAATTGAGTTTGCCCGCGAAAATAATTGTTACAAAGTGATTTTGCAAAGTGCCAGCTTTAGGAAAGAAGCTCATCAGTTTTACAAAAATCTTGGCTTTGACGGTGAATCAAAAAAGGCTTTTATCCTGAAGCTTAAAGATTATTAATTAAACCGCAATTTTATCCAATTTTTTAATTCATATTTTTACTAATCTTTCTTCAAGAGGTAACAATATGAATAAAGAACTTTTTGAAAATTTTAATTGCGGTAGCCTGCGCTTACCGGAAGGTCAGATTGATTTCGACAAAATAAGCTGGAACAAGCATCCCACTTTTGAAGGCGTTGAGCTTAAGCACATCATCACTTCAAAAGATACCGGCGGAAACTTCAGCTATCATCTGGTTAGAATCGCGCCAGACAAAAGCATCAAAAATCACATTCACGAAACTCAGCTTGAAACTCACGAGGTTATTGCCGGCAGCGGAAAGTGCATCAACAATGGAAAAAGCCTTGATTATGAACCTGGTGTAATTTCAATTATGCCTGCAAAAGTTCCGCACGAAGTTAATGCTGGGCCGGAAGGACTTTATCTTTTTGCAAAGTTTTTCCCGGCTTTGTGTTAGTTGAGGCTTCCTTGTACTCCTTTGGAGTAAGGCCTACAATTTTTTGAAAGCATCTGTCCAGGTGACTCTGATCGCAAAAGCCAGCATCGTAAGTCACCTCGCAGACACTTTTTTCTTCTTCGAGCAGCTTCTGCGCCTTTCGAACTTTACACTGAATCTGAAACTGATGAGGAGTAAGTCCGTACATCTTTTTGAATTTCCGAATCAAATGAAATGGGCTGATGTTTGTATCCTTTGCCATTTCTTCAATAAGATAAAGATTTTCCGGCTGATCAAGAATTGAATCTTTGAGTTCTACGAGCGGTCCATCCATAACGTCTTTGTCCACATCAGACTGTCCCTGCATCGTTACGCGCAGACAAGTCACCAGCATCGAATATCCTTTTTCATCAACTGGTTTTATCTCATGCAAAACATCCGGCGGAATCTTAAACTCATCTCCCGTCTTATAGATTTTTGACTCACCATCCATCACAATGCAAACCTTTCCATCTTCAACAATTCCAAGAGTAAGATGTTCGGCATGCGTGTGAGGAGGATAGGCCTTGGTCCAGTTTTTATAATGAATACATTCTATTTCATCGTTTTTTTTCTGATATGAAATATGATTAATCAAAAGTATAGTCTTCCTTATTAATATCCAAATTCGCCGACGATTGATTCATCATTTTTTACAATTACTGCACCATAACGACGGCATAAACAGGTACACTGATTTGAAACAACATCTGCAATATCAAGATAATAGTTGATTTTGTCTTTTCGCTTGATTCGCTCCAATTTTTTATTATTTGTCATATATTCCCCGGAAAAACAAACTCCAGATTTTCCCTCGCAACTTCAACAAGCCGCAGGATTGTATTCACAGGTGTGGGGTCTAGGTCTGTAAGTTTGAAAGCCGGAAAGAACCTTGTAATATGAAGCGGAATTTTTTTACCAGTCTGATTTTCTAGCGCAGCAACCCACGCAGACAATTCACACATTTCCTGCTCACTGTCATTTTTGCCGGGAATGACCAAAGTTGTAAGTTCAACGTGACAGTCACCAGCAGCAGTGGTGATAAAATCTTTTACCATTTGAAAATCTCCGCCGATGAAGTCGCGATAAAACCTGTCTGTAAAAGCCTTGAGATCAATATTCATTGCATCGATGTATGGGAGAATTTGTTCGAGGACTTTTTGTGTGGCTGTACCATTTGTTACCAACACATTTTCCAAACCGGCTTCCTTCGCCAATCTTGCGGTATCTCGCACAAACTCATAACCTACAAGTGGCTCGTTGTAGGTAAAGGCAAGACCTATATTGCCGCGAGGGCGTAGTTCCAGCGCAGTTTTCACAATTTCATCCGGCTCATAAAACTCCGCCTTATCTTTATATTCAAACGCCTTCTGCGACCAGGAAATACTGCTATTCTGACAAAACGGACAACGCAGATTACAGCCATAAGACCCCAGCGACAAAATCATACTACCCGGCATGAACATATTAAGAGGTTTCTTTTCGATGGGATCCAAGGCAACCGAAGTTAGTCGTCCATAGTTAGCCGCAACTATCTGCCCGTCACGGCAACTCCGCCCACCACAAAATCCTGTCATACCTTCTTCGAGTTTACATTGCCTGAAACAAACATCACAAACCGGCATATACTTTTCTCCACGATTTCCGTACAGCTAATAATATTGCACGATTAATAATGCCGCACAACTTCAAATCTAAAGAGTTCCACATCCTCGCCAGGAGCAATTCCACCTTTACGCTTTGCAATTGAAATCTGCTGTTCAACTGAGTCTACGCCGTCCAGGTCCGGAAGAAGCAGTCCCCTCTTATATCCGCTCTGAACAATCACGCCATATTTTTTTACTTCAAGCTGGTCTGGGGAAGAGATTTTTTCTGCCTCGCCAAGAACATCAACATTAATATCAAGATATTTTAATTCATCTTCACTCACCGGCTCAAAACGCGGATCTTCAGAAACTGCGCTCACCGCATTATGAATTATCTCAAGAGCGAGATTTTCTTTTGTCGCGGCAATGGTTCCTATACAGCCACGCAAGGCACCAAACTTATGAACAGAAACAAAGGCACCCGCCCTAACCCGCAAAAGTTCCTCCGGCACCCACGAAGGCAATTTCATCTCGCGGCCGTTTTTCACAAAATACTCTGCAGACTCCCGCGCAAGCCTTACCCAGGCATCAGACTCCTGTCGTTTATGCTCAAGTTCACTTTCCACCTGCTGGAGCCGCGCCTCCAGAAAATGCCGTGACTCATCCACACCCTTCGGCACAAAAGAACAGATTCCATACCCAACACCGGTAACATCCTCGTGCGAATATTGGGTTGCCTCCACCGCCTGACCATCAAGTGCCCCTGCCATAATCACAAAAGATTTATGTCCGCACTCCGCAGCCTTCTGACAAAAGTTTTCATCAAAATCAAAAAGTTCTCCAAAGCGCCCGCCCGAGCAAACTTCCATAATCCGCTTGTCATAAACCGGACCTTCCTCGGCAAATCCATAAGGCCCATAATCCTGAAGCTTATGTGACAAATCTCCACTTGCAACATAAACAACTCTTCGCCCTAAAGATTCAACCGCGTCCTTTATCATCACGCCATATTCATAATGCTTCAAAAGGTCATAGCCAGAAAGCCCCGTTCGTACAAGTTTAAAGTCCTTATATTTATTGAGAATAAACCAGAGCGGCACCATAGTTCCATGATCCAGCTCCGGCCTTTTTTCGCCAAGAGTACCTGCAGGAAAATGAACTTTTTCAGCTCGAGCAACCACAAGATTTACAAGTTCCTCATCATATTCGACATCAAACTTCACCTGTGGCGCGCCAAAATCAGCGAAGGAACCAACTGCCCTAGCCCCCGGAGATATATGAAAATAATCAGCATACATCACACTGTGAGGGCTGGAGATAATTATCGTCTCAGGTTTTAACGATGCAATTTCATCAGCCACTCTCTCATAGGCCTTAATTGTCTTTTCAATCTGCTTTTCACTTCCCCGTCCAACCTCCGGCACAATCATCGGCGGATGTGGAACCATAAAGGCTGCTACAATCGACATGTGGAACTCCTATTTATCACGGAAGTTTTTTTCCGGAAGAAAGATAAAGCTTATACCATTCATTATGTGTAAGCTCAACCTTTGTTGCATCGCAGATTTCTTTCAAATGCACAGGATTCATTGTTCCTGCGATTGCCTGCATCTTTGCCGGATGGCGCAAAATCCATGCAATGGCGATTGCAGTTTTTGAAACGCCGTATTTTTCACCAAGCTCTGCAAGTACTTTGTTTATCTCCGGGAATTCAGGACTGTCTACAAAGCAGCCTTTAAAGAATCCGTGCTGTAGTGGTGACCAGGCCTGAATTGTAATATCATTTAAGCGGCAGTAATCTACAGTACCATTATCTCTATCTAACGAACGTTCGGTAGTTAAATTATTCATATAAAGCGGCTGATCAATAAGCTGAGACTGCTCAAGAGAAAACTGAACCTGATTAAAAACAAGTGGCTGCTTTACATAACGCTTCAAAAGTTCAAGCTCCATAGGCGGCACATTACTCACGCCAAAGTAACGAACCTTTCCATTCTTTGCAAGAATATCAAAAGCTTCTGCCACCTGCTCCGGTTCAAAAATCAAATCAGGACGATGGAGCAAAAGTGCATCAAGATAATCAAGTTTCATTCTGGAAAGACTTTCATCAACACTAGTCAGAATGTTTTCTTTGGACCAGTCAAATTCATTTCTCTCAAAACGAAGTCCGCACTTACTCTGAATAATCACATCCTCGCGCTTAAGGCCAGACTGCTTAAAAGCATCACCAAAGCGTTTTTCCGCTTCGCCGTCTTCACCATAGCAGGTAGCGTTATCAAAAAAATTTACTCCCAGCTCAACAGCGGTCTGAATCATCTTTTCTGCCTGATCAACCGAGAGTGCAGGCATTCTCATACAGCCCAAAATAATTGCCGAAGCATTTGCTGGCCCGTTTACAACATTTATAGTTTTCATAAATCCTCCAGTAATTTATTTTAACATTACAACCACAGTCCTACAAATTAAAAAACTGTTTTTATTTTTCATGATACTCTCATCAAACCTTCCCTGCATTTTCTCAATGCCCCAACCAAAATCACTTATATCTTATCAAGACTTCAGTGTGTCCCTTCTCCATCTCCGGCATCTCTGCCAATACGTTATACTCAAACTCTTCATATTCAGTAACTGCAAAACCAATTCTTGAATTCACAAGCAATCCATTTTCCTCAAGCAGTTTCCTGTGCTTGTCTTTATCATAATTGTGCTTATACCAGGTAGGAAAGTTTCCTTTTTTACCAGCCCTCACAAAATCATAACGAAGTAAATCGTAAATCAGGTTTTTATCAAGACCAATGGCTCCATCTCTATCCAATATGTTAGTCTTATCAAACACCTCATCTATTTTTTTCATCACAAAATTACTAAGCAGTTCAAACCAGTAAGCTTCTCTTCTCGCCTGAAGGAAGGCGCCCACGTTGCGACCGTATTCAACCAGCACACAGAAAAACTTCCACGGACTAGCCTTGCGGAAAACATAACTCATCGTGCTCGCAAAACTACCCTTATTCCAGTAAGCGTCAGTGACAATCTCCATATCCTTCAAAAAAGCAATATCCTCAAACGACAGATATGGCGTAGAAAAAGTTTCATATGCAGGACTCTCCATCCACTTCCATCCGTTTTCCTTTGCATACTTTTCCATCTGAGTGCCACCAAGAATTTTTAAAAATCCCAGCTGCAGAGCATCCGGCCGCAATGCCATAACATAATCATAACTGTGGCCAAAGCTTTCCAAATCCTCATAGGGCAGACCCGCAATCAAATCCAGATGCTGATGTATCGTCCGAGGAATCCGCCTGATTTTTTCTGCAAGCGCCTCCACATTTGTTGAACGGTTTATTGCAGCCAGAGTTTTTTTATTTGCCGACTGAACGCCCATCTCAAACTGCATCATTCCTTCAGGAATTTGCTGCAGAAAATCCAGTGCCTTATCAGAAAGATACTCCGCTTCAATTTCAAAATGAAACATCGTTTTTCCATTATGATGCTTCATAATATAATCCCAGATTCCAATGTAATGATTTTCATCAAGATTATAAGTTCGGTCTACAAATTTTACCAGTTTGATATTGTGGTCCAGAAAAATCTGCAGTTCGCTGCAAGTACGCTCAAGACTCTTAAATCTAACCCGCTTGTCCACAGAAGAAAGACAGTATGAACACGAAAAAGGACATCCCCTGCTCGACTCGTAATAATAGATTTTATGATCAGGATCTGCAGTGCCAGCCACAATTTCAGGGTAAGGAAAAGGTATGTCATCAAGATTGTGAATTAAATCGCGGTTCCCCGTAAAGACAATTTCCATACCGACATTACCAGCATCTTCGGCACCATCACATACCTTGTCATAACTCACGCTGCTTCTATAATAAATGCCCTTTATATCAGCCAGTTTTGCAAGCAGATTTTTTGGCTCGTCCCAGCTTTTTGTTATCATCTCCAGAAAGGTTTCTTCTCCCTCTCCAAACATGACAAAATCCAGAGCCGGAATATTCATTAAATATTTTTTCGCACCGTAACCAAATTCAGGCCCACCCGCACCCAAAATACAGTCCGGTAAAATCTTCTTGATTTCTGGCAGCAGTTTACAGACAAACTCAGCATTCCAGATATATGTAGAAAAAAGAATCCAGTCCGCACCACTGGCGGCAATTCCGCGAAGCACCTCCCCCACGGGCTGATTTATAGTGAACTCCGCAATCTGAATTTTCGGGACACCTGCACCACGTACAGAGTCCGAGCCAGCACCCACCAACTCACCCACAGAATATTTCTCTGCAAAATTTTTCAAATCACGAATGGCGAGGTTTGTATGCATGTAACTGGCATTTATCGAAACAAGAAGTATTTTCATTTTTATCCTTTAATTATTTATATCATACCAAAGTTTTTTCTGATATACTAAGCAAAAGGAGAAAAAAGATGACTGATTTAGAAAAAGCACGAGAGTTTTTTGATGGGGATTTTTATGCCACAAGAGCAACCGGAATCACAATAGAAGAAGTAGGCGACCATTTTGCCCGCTGCTCTTTTGAAATTACCCGAAATCATCAAAATGCTTACGGCGGAGTAATGGGTGGTGCCATTTTTACACTAGCCGACTACACCTTTGCAGTTTCTTCAAATTTCAATCAGCCACAGACCGTTTCCATCACAAGCCAGATAAACTTTATTGGAATGGCAAAAGGCAAAAAATTAATTTCTGAATCCCGCCTTATCAAAGACGGCCGCACAACCTGCCTTTATGAAATCAACATTACAGATGAGCTTGGAACAAAGGTTGCAATGGCTACCTTTACCGGCATGAAGCTTTCATCTAAATAACTTAATAACTTACAAATTATCAAAAATCTCAAAGTTTCTATTGACAGAAACGAACTCTAGTTGTATTATGTTACTATAAAGAGTAACAAACTTTTTTTGGAGGATAAAGCTCATTATGAAATTAACCGAAAAACAACTTGAACAGATCCGCGCACAGATTAAGCGCGTTAAGGAATTTGGAAATCCATTTTATACAAAGCGTTTTGCTAACGTAAATCCGGAAGATATTAAAACACAGGAAGATTTTGAAAATCTTGTTCCTTTCGTAACAAAGCAGGAGCTCCGCGACGCATATCCACTCGGACTCGCTACAGTTCCTGAAGAAGAAATTGTCCGCATTCATTCATCTTCAGGAACCACAGGTGCCCCGGTAGTAATTCCATATACAAAGAAAGACGTAGAAGACTGGGCTATCATGTTTGCCCGCTGCTACGAGCTTGCAGGAATCACAAACAAAGACCGCATCCAGATTACACCGGGCTACGGACTCTGGACAGCAGGTATAGGCTTCCAGGCTGGCTGTGAACGCCTTGGCGCTATGGCCGTTCCAATGGGACCAGGTAACACAGAAAAGCAGCTTCAGATGATGCAGGATCTTAAATCAACAGTAATCTGTGCAACTTCTTCTTATGCACTCCTCCTTGCAGAACAGGTAGAAGCCCGCAGACTCAAAGATAAGATTCATCTCAAAAAAGGTGTAATCGGTTCGGAGCGCTGGGGCGAAAAAATGCGCAACAGAATCCAGAGCATCCTTGGTATCGAGCTTTACGACATCTACGGTCTTACAGAATGTTACGGACCTGGAATCGGAATCAATGCTGTTGGTGACGATGCAATCAGCATTTTTGATGATTATGTTTACATCGAGATTCTTGACCCACAGACAGGTAAACCAGTTCCAGAAGGAGAGATTGGTGAAATCACTTTGACAACTCTCGTTAAGGAAGGTGCTCCTCTCTTCCGCTTCCGCACACACGACCTGGCAGCTTTCGTTACAACACCAAACCCAACAGGCCTTAAGTATCCTCGCATCACACAGATTCTTGGCCGCAGCGACGACATGGTAAAAGTAAAGGGTAACATCATCTTCCCAAGCACAATCGAAGACGTAATCAAAAACGTACCAGGCACTTCAAGTGAATACCGCGCAGTAATTGAGCACGTAGACGGCAAAGATAAAATGACCCTCTCCGTAGAAGTAGAAGGCGGTACAGATCGCACAGAAGTAGCCCTTGCAATCGCTTACAACTTTAAGCAGAAGTATAACATGACACCGGAAGTAAAGGTTGTAGGAATCGGCGAACTTCCACGAAGCGAAAAGAAAACAAAGAGAATCGAAGATAAACGCTTTGAT
>OCVV011306319.1_pt1 | contig 11836 bp, 10 predicted proteins | sample 1539721 | NCBI WGS metagenome assembly OCVV01 (sample SAMN02144230, study PRJEB22623) | gut metagenome | biome: sheep rumen | host: Ovis aries | place: New Zealand | reverse complement strand
ATATTGTTCTTATATCCCCAATATAGGAACAATATAAGAACAATATGTAAACAATATAAAAACAATATAAGAACGGCCGTATCGGGGGCGAATCAGGTAGTAGTCGGGTGGAGGTCGAATTGCTGGAGGATGGAGGCTAAGAGTTGCTGGAGGTCGGCGTATTCGCGGCGGGTTTTGCGCGAGGCGTCGGGCGGCAGGGGGGAGTCGGGGTCGAGGAGTGTGACGGGGGTGAATGCGGCGTGGAAGTTGGCGAGGATTTGGTGCCGGGCGAAGTTGGCGAGGTCGTCGGGCGACGGTGCGGGCGGAAGGAGTGAGAATTCGGCGAGGATGGTGTCGGCCTGCCGGTGTGCGTCTTCGCCCTGGATGATGAGGAGTTTGTGGAGAGGGGCCCAGAGGGAGGGCAGAGGTTGGCCGGCGGAGGCCGAGGGGCGCTCGAGGAGGTGGTAGGAGAGTTGGCGGAGGGTGTCGCGACAGGAGAAGAGGGGGAAGGGGAAGTCGCTGAGGATGAGGTCGTCTTTGCGGGCGAGGGTGAGGGAGTAGAGGTGGTTGAGGTCGTCGACGAAGCTGTAGTTGGGGGCCGAGGAGTGGAAGAGAATGAGCGCGAGGTCCTCAAAGGGGTTTTCTTCGGGTTCGAGGTCGAGGGTGAGTTTCATGTTGGGTGTTTTTTTTTATTTGAACGGGGAGGTGTTGTTGTCGAAGTCGGGGCGGTAGTTGGTGTTGGCGTCGGGTTCCTGGAGCCATCCGTTGAAGCCGAGTTGTTCGAAACGGCGCGATACGATGGCGTACTCGTCGGCAGTGAGGGTGCGGTCGATGGGTGTGGGGAGGCCTTGGAGGGGAGGGAAGTATTGCGACATGAGGGAGAGGTGGAGTGTGGGCGGAAAGTTGTCGGCCAGCCAGTCGAGACAGTCGATGGTGTTCTGCAGGTGGCCGGGGAGGACGAGGTGTCGGACGATGATGCCGCGGAAGGCGATGCCGTCGGGGTCGCATTTGAGCGAGCTGCCGACCTGTCGTTTCATTTCGAGCAGGGCCTGCGTGGCCACCTGCGGGTAGTCCGGGGCGTGGCTGTAGCGTGCGGCGAGGTCGGGGTCGAGGTATTTGAGGTCGGGGAGGTAGATGTCGACGAGGCCTTCGAGAGCGCGGAGGGTGTCCAGGCTTTCGTAGCCCGAGGAGTTGTAGACGACGACGGGGTTCAGGCCGCGAGCATGGAGGTCGTCGAGCAGGGGAGGGATGGTGTGGGCATAATGGGCGGCGGTGACGAGTCCGAGGAGTCCGTTGGAGGCGGGTAGGAGTTCGGCTATGCGGTCGGCGAGCGAGGAAATGGGGGTGGAGCCACCCCTCAGTCCTTCGGACAGTTCCCCTTGGGAAGGGGAGCAACTGTGGAGGGTGGGGCCGCTGATTTGGTGGTTCTGGCAGAAGATGCAGTGGAGGTTGCAGTGTGCGAAGAAGAGGTTGACGATGCCGGCGTGTGGGCCTCGGGCACCGGAGAGCGGGGGCTCCTCGCCGAGGTGGATGGTGACGGAGGGCACCACGGGGTCTGCCGGGGCGCCGCAGAATCCGCGGGAGGTGCGACGGTCGACGCCGCAGCGGCGCGGGCAGAGGTTGCAGGGGTTAGGTGTCAATCCCAGCTGCATACGGAGTAATATTGGATGCCGGCCTGGTAGACCATGTTGGAACAGGTGACGCCGTGGTCGTCGACTTCGTCGGCGGTGTAGGAGTGGGAGCTGCCGTTGTAGGCGATGCAGGTGCAGGTTTTGTGGCACGAGGTGAGGGGTAGCGACAGCAGAGCCACGGAGGCGCAGAGGCATAGGTGCGTGAGGGCGCGGTGGCCGGAAAGGTGTTTGCTCTTCATTTTGTTTTTCATGTTTTTTCTTGTTTTCAGATAGCGTAGTCGCCGCGGGAGTCGGGGATGTTGAAGCCTATGGCTTTGAGGCGGAGCCGGAGGTCGGCGGCGCTCTCGGCGGCCTCGGAGCCGGTGGAGAGTTTGTTGTTGTAGATGGAGTAGAGGGCGCGGGTGTCCTGCGGCGAGAGGTTGGGCATGACGACGTTGGCGCCGGCCATGATGGCGCGTTCGCGTCCGGTGGGGTGGAGGGTGCCAAGGGCTGTGGTGGCAGGCAGGAGCACATGGGGGTGGAGGAGGCGGATGATGGCAAGGAGGCGGAGGGTGAGCTCGACGCTGCCCGCGCGTTCATTCTCAAAGGGGGTGCCTGCGGCGGGAATGAAGGGGCCTATGCCCACCATCTCGGGACGGAAGTCCTGTATGAACTCCAGGTCTTTCATCAGGGTGTCGACCGTCTGGCCCGGGGAGCCGACCATGAAGCCGGCGCCGACCTGGAAGCCCAGGTCGCGGAGGTCGTGCAGACATTGCATACGGTGGTCGAAGCTCATTTCGGAGGGGTGGAGGAGCGCATAGTGGTGTGGATCGGCGGTTTCGTGGCGCAGCAGGTAGCGGTCAGCGCCGGCCTCGCGGAGGCGTCGGAAGCTGTCGCGGCCCCGTTCACCGAGCGAGAGGGTGACGGCGCAGTCGGGATGCTGGTGTTTGATGTCGGCGATGAGCTTGCACAGCACGTCGTCGGTGAACCAGGCGTCCTCGCCGCCTTGGAGGACGAAGGTGCGGAACCCGAGGCGGCTGCCGATGTCGCAGCATTGGAGGATCTGTTCGGGGGAGAGGCGGTAGCGCCTCACTTTGGCCGACCGTCTTATGCCGCAGTAGAAGCAGTTGTTGCGACAATGGTTGGAAATCTCTATGAGGCCGCGCATGAAGATGTTGCGGCCATAGATGGAGTCTCGTACACGGCAGGCCTCCATGAAGAGGTCGTCGATGGCCACGGGGTCGCTGGTGGTCAGCAGGTGGCGGATGCTATTTGATGATAAATTCATAGACGGAGTCGCGTTCGTGGTCCTTGTAGACGGGCAGAATCTTGATGTGTGTGCCGCGATGGAGGTTGATGGGGCCGAGGTAGACCTGAGAGTTGCGCGTGGGCGTGGAACAGTCGGTGGTGTAGAAGATGTAGGTGGAGGGTACTTCGGTTTCGATGGCGATGTTGGTGGTGTGGTCGTCGACGCGGGTGGCACGGAAGAGGGGGGTGAAGGAGCCTTCGCAATAGGTGTATCCGTGGTTGTCGAGCCGCTGTTTGTGGAGTTCCACTTTTTTGCGGAAGCGGTTCCAGTCTTTGTTGTTGCGAGGGGACCAGAGGTCTTCGCTGATGGCCAGCAGGCGCGGCAGGAGCATGTATTCTGCTGCCGAGGAGGAGGCTATGTTGTCGGTCCATAGGGTCGATAGGCCGCCGAGGATGCTCTGGACAACATATTTGTTGGTGCCTTGGGGTGCCGGGTCGAACTGGTAGGCTTTGGCCAGTGTGAGGAGGCCGTCGGAGGCTTGAGGCTGGTAGCGGGGGTTGGATTGGTAGCGGTCGAGTTGGCAGAATTCGTCGGGGCAGACAATGACGTGGTTGCCGAGCCGGGCGGCTCGGTGAGCGGAGGCTAAGGACTGGCGTGCAAGTATGTACCGCCCATCGTCGGGGGTGGAGTAGGCCGTGGACAGGGAGTCGTCCCAACGGAAGGAGGAGTCGAGCTGCTGGACGAGGATGGAAAGCGAGGCGGCATAGTCGGCGATGTCGGCCAGCTCGGCGTCGGAGTAGCGGTGGTCGCTGAGGTTGAGGTCTGTGGTGGAGTCGGTCAGGCTGTCGGTGGAGAAAGCGATGCTGTCGGGCAGTTGAAGGAGGAGTCGGTTGAGTTTATAGGTGGCCATGAGGTCGAGGTATTTCTTGATGAATTTGACGCTGAAGCGTTGGCGGTCGGCCTGAAGGTGGGCGCCGCGCCAGGCAAAACGTGGGTAGTCGAGGATGGTGCATTCGGGCAGGATGATGGAGCGATAAATGTGCTCCTCGATGTCGGCAGGCATCATCTGGGTGAATGTCTGGTAGGCGTAGAAGAGTCCAGTTTCGGTGTTGGCCGAGAGGCGGATGCCGGTCTGGCGCACCTCTATCAGGTAGCCTTCGTCGCCCAGTTCGGGGTTGATGGTGTCGTTAATGATCAGGTCAATGTCGCTTTCCTCCGATCGGGCTACCAGCGAGGGTCGCAGGTGTGAGTGGCGGAGGGAGTTCATGATGTATTTGGCTGTCGGCGAGTTCTGCCCCAAACCGGAGGTGGCGATGGCGACGGTGCGGTCCAAGGTGTAGGAGCCGTCCTTCTTCACCATGAAGACCGGTTCGGGGACGATGTCGAACTCGGTGACGGTCACTGTGCGGCCGCAGCTGTAGAAACCAGCCATGCACATGAGTGCGAAGAATGCGATGAGATACTTTTTCATACATGAAATAACGGCGGATGTTTTTTTTTATTATGGATTGTGTACAATATTTTTCGCGAGGTATCGTTATTGGAGCATGTCGTCATTGAAGAAACTACTCTCCGACTCGGTCGTCTACGGACTGAGCAGCATTGTTGGCAGATTCCTTAACTATCTGCTTGTCCCTGTGTATACCTATCACATCTCTGCCGCATCGGGCGGATATGGTGTGGTGACCAATATCTACGCCTACACAGCGCTGCTGCTGGTGATACTTACCTTTGGCATGGAGACGACGTTCTTTTACTATTCCAACCGTGAGGGTGTCGACCGTCGAAAGGTGTTCAGCACGGCGCTTGGGGCTGTGGGAACGGTGGCACTGGCCTTCGTGGCGTTGGTGATGGTGTTCATAGCACCAGTCAGCGCGGCTATGGGCTATGCCGACCATCCGGAGTATATCCGCATGATGGCATGTGTGGTGGCATTGGATGCTTTCCAGGCCATTCTTTTCGCACGTCTGCGACAAGAGGGAAAGGCATGGAAGTTCTTTGGATTGAAGACGGCTTTCATTGTGCTCAGCGTGTTGCTGACGCTGTTCGTGTTCCTTGTGGCCCCGCACTGGAGCCATCATTCGTGGATGAGCTGGTACAACGAAGCGGACCAAGTGGGCTACATCTTCGGAATCAACCTTGTCTGCACCGCTGTCGTTACTTTCGGCTTCTGGCGAGAGCTCAAGGATTTCCATCTGTCGGCTTTCAATGTCGGGTTGCTCAAGCAAATGCTCAAATACGCCTGGCCTCTGCTGGTCTTCGGCATTGTGGGCATCTTCAACCAGGTGGCCGACAAGATTCTGTTGCCCAAGCTCCTGCCTGGCGAAGAGGGACGTGTCCAGTTGGGTATCTATGGCGCTTGTGTCAAGATAGCCATGCTGATGGCCCTTATCACCCAGGCTTTCCGCTATGCCTACGAACCCTTTGTCTTCGGAGGGCAGAAGGATAAGGACAGCAAGGAAACCCAAGCCCAGGCAACCAAGTATTTCATCATGTTTACCTTGCTGGCCTTTTTGACGGTGATGTGCTATATCGATGTGGTGCAGTATTTTGTTGGGGCCGACTATCGTGAGGCTCTGCCGGCTGTGCCTATCGTCATGATGGCGGAAATCCTGATGGGTATCTATTTCAACCTTTCTTTCTGGTACAAACTCACGGCAAAGACCTATTGGGGTGCCATCATGAGCGCCATAGGATGTGTCGTGCTGGTGGCCGTCAATGTTGTCTTTGTGCCCCGCATCGGATATATGGCTTGTGCCTGGGGAGGTCTGGCGGGCTACGGCACATGCGTCCTGCTGAGTTACTTCATCGGCCAACGCCACTACCATGTTCCTTATCCAGTGCCGGCCATTCTTGGCTACTTTGCCCTGGCACTGGCCTTGTATGCGGCCACAGCATTGGTCCACATTGACAACCTCTGGCTCCGTCTGGCATATAATACGCTGATACTTCTGGTCTACGTGGCTGTTCTGCTATGGTCTGAGCGTGCGCTGGTGCGCCGCGTGGTAAGTAAGTTATTGGGGCGGAAATAGGTTGTGCAGCCATTCATTTTGAGGTTTTTAGAATAAAAGTTTTCAAGGTGGCACTTTTTGTACAATAAATTTTAAAAAAGCGCGTTACATTGATATTATTGTTAAATTAATAAAAATAAAGATATGATAGCAAAAGAATTACTCAATCCCAAGAGCATCGTCATCTGTGGTGCTTCTTCCGATGTGCATAAACCCGGCGGCAAGGCCTTGAAGAACCTGCTGGAAAGCCCCTTCAAGGGTCAGGTCTACGCCGTGAACCCCAAAGAAACCGAAGTGCAGGGCGTGAAGTGCTACGCCAAGGTTGAGGATCTGCCGCAGGTGGACTGCGCCATCCTCTGCATCGCCGCCAAGTTCTGTGCCCAGACGGTCGACGTGCTGGCCAAAGAAAAGGGTACCAAAGGCTTCATCATTGTCAGTGCCGGATTCTCGGAGGAAAACGCTGAGGGTGCCGCCATCGAGAAACACATCGTGGACACCATCAACAGCGTTGGCGGTTCGCTCATCGGCCCCAACTGCACCGGTTTCCTCAATGTGAACTATGCTGGATGCTTCGATACTCCTATTCCTCCACTGGACCCCAAGGGTGTGGACTTCATCACCGGCAGCGGTGCCACGGCCGTGTTCATCAAGGAATATGGTATGAGCAACGGCCTGAAGTTCAATAGTGTCTGGGCTGTCGGCAACAGTGCCCAGCTGGGTATCGAGGATGTGCTTGAACACCTCGACGAGACCTTCGACCCTGTGAAGTCTTCGCGTGTCATCATGCTTTATATGGAGAAGATTGGCGACCCGCAGCGTCTGCTGAAACACAGCCGCAGCCTTATCAACAAGGGTTGCCACATTGCCGCCATCAAGAGCGGTGGCTCCGCTGCCGGCAGCCGCGCTGCTTCGAGCCACACCGGAGCTCTGGCCACCAACGACGCTGCCGTCGACGCCCTCTTCCGCAAGGCCGGTATCGTTCGCTGCCAGAACCGTCAGGAACTGACCACTGTCTGCGCCGTCTTCATGTATCCCGAACTGAAAGGCAAACGCTGCGCGGTCATCACCCACGCCGGCGGCCCCGCCGTCATGCTCACCGACGTGCTGAGCAACGGAGGCATGGAGGTGCCCTCGCTGAAGGAGCATCCCGCCAGCCCCGCTCTGTTGGAGAAACTCTTTGCCGGCAGCTCCGTTGGAAACCCCATCGACTTCCTCGCCACTGGCACCGCCGAACAATTGGGCTATATCCTCGATACTGTCGAGAATGAATATACCGACATCGACTTCTCCGTCGTTATCTTCGGCTCGCCGGGACTCTTCTCGAACCGCGAGGTCTATGATCTTCTCGACAAAAAGATGCGCACCTGCAAGAAACCCATCTTCCCCGTGCTGCCTTCGATTATCAACGTCAAGGACGAGATTGAGGAGTTTATCGCCAAGGGCAATATCAACTTCCCCGAAGAGTGCGTGTTGGGCAATGCCATCTGCAAAGTATATAATACGCCCAAGCCCCAGCCCGAGCATGTGGAACTGCCGCAGATCGACGTGGCCCGTATCCGCAAAACCATTGACCGTTGCAAGGACGGCTACATGGAAATCAGCGACTACAACGAGCTTCTCGACGCCGCCGGCATCAGCCGCAAGAAGAGCGTCGAGGTGAGCAAGAAAGAGGACGCCCTGGCCTTCGCCAAGGAGGTGGGCTGCTCGAAGGATGTGCCCCTCGTCATGAAGGTCGTCGGCCCGCTGCACAAGAGCGACGTGGGCGGCGTGACCCTCGGAGTGAAAGACCTTGACACCGTGGCCAAGGAGTTCGACCGTCTCATTGTCATCCCCGAGACCTATGCCGTGGAGATGTACCCGATGCTCGACGGTACCGACGTCTACATCGGCGCCATCCGCGACCCGAAGTTCGGCCATCAGATCTTCTTCGGTCTGGGTGGTATCTTCATCGAGGTGCTGAAGGACGTGCAAAGCGCCCTGGCCCCCATCACCGCTGCCGAGGCCAAGCAGATGCTCACCCAGCTCAAAGGCTACAAGATCCTGCAGGGTGTGCGTGGCCAGGAGGGTGTCAACCTTGACCTCTATGCCGACCAGGTGGCTCGTGTCAGCGCCCTCGTGCAGGCCGCTCCCGAGATTGCCGAAATGGACCTCAACCCCCTGCTGGGCAATCCTCGCTACGTCACCGCCGTCGACGCCCGTATCCGCCTCGAGAAATAACTTCGTCTATACATTCCCCTGTGGCATCCTATGCGATGCCCAGGGGATTTTTTGATATGTAGGAAACACTATTCAGAATTAAAATCATAGAACATGAAAAAGATTGTATCAATTCTTGGAGTGGTAGTGCTGATGGCAGCCTTCGGTCGCGTTGGTGCACAGCTTAGTATCAATGCGGCTTTCATCAGCCAAGAGCACACGTTTGACTACAGAAACGGTACGCTTGACAGTTTGACTCAAGAAGGATTATGGCTGAAAGGCGGTATGGTCGGTGTCTCGCTCAACGCCAATCTCATCGGCAGGGTCGGTATTGCCCCTGGCGCCTATATCAGCTATGCTCAGGCCAAAGACATGATTACCGACAACACCGGCAACAGTACCAACCCCAAGACTTCGACCATCACGCTCAAGGTTCCGTTCTATCTCAATTACAAGATTCCTCTGGGCCTCAGTTCCGATGTGTTGATCTTTGGCGGCCCGGTGTTCAACCTCGGCCTCTCCTCGCTGTCGGACTATAGCAATGTCAGCACCCAGATGGATGCCCATTTTGACATGGGCGGTACCGTCGGCGCCGGCATCCAGTTCTACAGGGTACGCTTTTTCCTGGGCTATAACATCAACCTCATCGATCGTGAGGACTTCTCGCTGGCCAACAAGCAGGCGGTGAAGAAGGCCTGGGAGGGCAGCTCGCTCTTCGTGGGCCTCGGCATCAGCCTTGGCGAAAGAACCGACCGTTAGCGGCTGAATAATCTGAAAAAAAAGAAAAGCGACTCCGGAAAAGGGTCGCTTTTTTTGTTTTATCACGGTATGGTCGTAACTCCGTGGTCGCTATTTGCAGAATGTTAGTTGTTCGGCGCCGGTGCCCGTGTCGTTGCCGTTGACCCATACGTGTTCGATGCGGGAGTGGAAGGTCTGCCCTTCGAGGGGACTCCATCCGCACTTATATAATAATGATTCGCGTGTGACGGTCTCCTCTGCGCCCGGGCGCACCAGCACGAGGTCGGCCTTGTAGCCCTTGCGGATGAACCCGCGCCCCTCGATGCCGAAGAGCAGGGCAGGGTTGTGGCACATCTTCTGCACCGCCATCAGCAACAACTCATTGTTGCCGATGGCGGGTTCCAGCATCATCTGCAGCGAGTGCTGGATGGAGGGTATGCCGCTGGGGGCGTCGAAATAGGGCTTCATCTTGGCCTCGAGCGGGTGGGGGGCATGGTCGGTGGCGATGGTGTCGATGAGGCCGTCCTCGAGGGCGAGCCACAGGGCCATGCGGTCGTCATTGGTCTTGATGGCGGGATTGCACTTGATTTTGTTGCCCAATTCGGCGTAGTCGCGGTCGTCGAAGCAGAGATGGTTGGGGGTTACCTCGGCGGTGATATGCTTCTTGTCCAGGTCGAAGTTGCTTAATAGCGACAGCTCGGTGGCCGTCGAGATATGCGCCACGTGGAAACGGGTGCCGTATTTGCGGGCGCGCTCAATGGCGTGGTAGGTGCTGAGGAAGCAGGCCTCGTTGTTGCGTATTTTGGGGTGCAGGGCTGCGGTTTCGCCGGCAGTGCCCTGGTATTCGCGCTTGGCGTTGGCCAGGTTGGCCTGCACCACGCGCTCCTCCTCGCAGTGGGCCACGATGAGTTTCTTGGCGTCGCGGAAGAGGCGGTCCAGCTGCTCGGGGTCGTTGACGAGCATGTTGCCCGTCGACGAGCCGAGGAAGAGCTTGATGGCTGCGTAGCGTGTGGGCTCGATGGCCAGGAGAGTGTCGATGTTGTCGTTGGTGGCGCCGAGCATGAATCCGTAGTTGACGGCGCTGTCTCGTGCCGCCAGGGCCTCTTTGGCCTCGAGGGCCTCGAGGGTGACGGTCTGCGGCTTGGTGTTGGGCATGTCGATGACGGAGGTGACGCCTCCGGCGCGGGCAGCGCGGCTCTCGCTGTAGAAGGTGCCGGCGGGATTCTCGGAGTTGCCGCCGTCGCGGAAGTGCACGTGGGTGTCGATGACGCCGGGGAGCAACAGCAGGCCCTGGGCGTCGACAACGGTATCGGCTGCCGAAGGCAAGCCCTCGGCCTCTGAACAACGCGACGGGGTGGAGGATTCGAATACCTCGGCTATGCGGTCGTCCTCGATGAGGACGGAACCAACGAAAATGCGGCCCTCGTTGACGATGGTCGCATTATGAATCAATGTTTTCAAAACGGTATTGTCTTAACTACTTAACTACTGTCTACTTGTCTTCTTCTTGGTCAGAACTTCTTGCCTTCGGCCCAGCGGCGGCCGGCTATGGCGGCTTCGGCAGAGGTGTTGTATTGGTTCTTCACCACGAATTGGCCGGTATGGTCCACGCAGCCCCATTTGCCGTCCATCTTGGCCGGTGCCACGCGGTCGTTCCACACGTAGGTGAAGAGTTTGGCGTCCTCCAGTGTGGGTTTGATGACCCATTCGCCGCGGTAGTCGACGTAGCCCCAGGCCATGGTGCCGGGGTCCATGACGGGATAGAGCCAGTGGCCGAGTTCCTCGCCGCGGTCCCACTGGTCGCCGGCAAGCCAGGCTTCCGACGAGAGTGTGAACACGTTGCGCGAGAGGTATTCGCCGGTGTCGCTGACGACCATCCAGTAGCCGTTGAATTTGGCGGTGGCGAACATGCCGGTGTCGTTGGCGAAATGGGTGGCGTCCTCGAAGATTGGCTGTATGCGCCATTCGCCGCTCCAGTCCACCCAGCCCCATTTGCCGTCGCTGGGGTTGGTCACGGGCACGCGCCAGCCTTCGAGGGCGCGGCCGTGTTCGTATTGGCGCAGGGCGTAGGCGGCGTCCTCTTTGGTGAAGAAGATCATCGACGAGACCACCTCGCCGTTGCGGTTGATGTTGCCCCAGCGGCCTTCCTGTTTCACCTGTGTGAACTCGTAGCAGTTGTCGTCGTCGAACGGCACCTGGTCGGTGTACAGCGGCTGTACGGCCCAGCGGCCCAGGTAGTCCACAAAGCCCCAGAGACCCGTGGTGGGATGCGTCACGGGGACGCGCCACTTATAGTAGTTCCTGCCGATGGCCCACTGTGCGCCAGCCTCCTCGGCCTGCTCGGCACTGAGGAAGATGTTGTTGATTACCAGTACTCCGCGGCCGTCGATGCAGCCCCAGCGGCCTTCCTTCTTCACGGTTGCGTAGCTCTTGGGGTCCTTGCCCTGGTGGGGGTTGGCGGCCTCGTAGATGGGCTGGTATTTCCAGCGGCCGTAGTAGTCGACGAAACCCCAGCGACCGTCGGCCTGGTTGCGGGCGGGATAGACCCATTTGCCCGGCTCGCTCATGATTTCCCATTCGTGGCCGGCTTCGCGCGCCACCTCCTTGTTGGGGAAGAGGTTGCGGCAGATCATGTTGCCGTCCACGTCGATGCAGCCCCAGCGGCCGTCGAGTTTCACCGGCGCCCATTTTCGGGCACCGCCCTCAAACTCGCCTGCACGCTGATAGCGCGGGGCTATCTTCCACGTTCCATTGTCGTTCTTGTAGCCATAGGCTTGCAGTGAACTCTCGTAGACAAGCGTTTGTGCATGAACTCCCTGCAGCGTCAGCAGGGCCAGAAGGACTATTATCGGGGTGCGTTTCATAATCTTATTATAAGCATTAATTCAAAATGCAAAGATACGAAGAATATTTGACATGAAGAAAAAAAACTTTTCCCCCTTGCCCCACCAGACCCCTATCCCATTCGCCCCCGATACGGCCGTTCTTATATTGTTCTTATATTGTTTACATATTGTTCTTATATTGTTCCTATATTGTGGATATAAGAACAA